>ENA-UOXV01000964-UOXV01000964.1-marine-metagenome-genome-assembly--contig:-NODE-964-length-41253-cov-6.884606_pt1 | contig 41253 bp, 11 predicted proteins | sample MGYA00238165_ERZ766961 | MGnify/ENA primary metagenome ERZ766961 (study PRJEB28924, sample SAMN03173240) | marine metagenome | biome: Marine; feature: Water; material: Subsurface seawater | place: North... | reverse complement strand
CCCCCCTTTGTACTAATCGGACACGCCGCGTCCTTCACCCCGTACTAATCGGACAGGCCGCGTCCTTCACCCCGTAGCGCTCGGGGGCAGACAGTCAGTGGCGAGGTAGGGCACGCAGCAGGACCTTGAGATGGACGAGGGCAGTGACAGACTGCATTTCGATTGTGTTGCGCTCCTCGAGAGAGTGGTCAAGGATACCAGGCGTGTCGATCACTTGCCAGCGCAGGTACTTGTAGTCGGTGTGCCCTGCGCGCAACCGCCTCCATGCCGTCAACTCTGCAGCGCGTCGCGTTTCTGCCAGAGGCACACTAGGCCGAGAATTGAGGGGACGCACCGACAAAGAGCGACTTCGTTGTGAACGCATACGGCTGCACCTCGACGTCCGCACGTGTGACTTTGTTCATGAAGGACGACTTTCCAACGTTGGGGAAGCCGCACACCAGGAGGGTACGGGTGTTTGGGTCAATGGACGGCAGACGAGCCAAGTGCTGCCGGACCTGATGGAATATGCACACGTGTGCGGATGTCAAGGCCCAGCACCTGGGTCTGGTGAAGGGAAGCCGGGTCGCGGGATTGGGTTCGGGCCCGGTAGTGCACCTGTTCCAAATACTCCAGCGAAGACTTGAGTTTCTTCATGAGCGTGCACATGCGTCCAAGTGCCGCGCGCTTCAGTTGCTTGCAACGGTACAGCGAGTCACCGAACTTGAGCAAACGGAGATAGTCCTTGCCAATCCGGTCGATGAGCCCGCGGGCCATGTTGAGCTGGCCGAGAGCAAGCTTGTAATGGTCGCGATCGTACAGCACGTTGATAAGGTCCCCGTAGAAGGGATGAATATCGTTAAGGCGCGGGAACTCATCGAGGATCCGAGCGATCTTCTCTTCGTACGCTTGCTGCGTGAATTTCACCTTGCGCATGTAGAAGCTGCGGATGCGTCCGATTGCATACTGCTTGTGCACCACAGTCGGCGTCTGCCGCTGCGTCTTGCTGAGGACAACATCAACAAAGTCCTTGGCAGTCGGCACAGACGCAATCTTCTTGAAGTTGTACACCACCATCCCGTTCCAGCTGCCCGCAGCGACGGGGTGGGCGGCAGGGGCCCGGTGGCGGTGGAGTCTCTAACCACCTCCTTCAGCACGTGAAGACTGGCCACTTTTCAGAGTATCAACTTTGCGCATACACTTTTGAGACCATCAACTTTTCTGTACACTTTTTGAAATGAAGGGAGTCAAGACGAGATCCACTCCTGGCCGGGTCAAGCGCCACGCAGAACGGGTGTGCGCAATGGAGGTGGCGCTGCGGGCAGCCGTCGAGGAATCATTGGCGGCATACGCTTACCAAAATGCAGTTTTCATGGCTGAGCGGCTGGTTGCGTGTCATCCTTGCCCAGAATCCACCCACCTTCTGGCGACGGCGTACCACGCTGCAGGAGAGACGCACCGGGCGTTCTCCGTACTTAATCCGGCAACCACGCCGCGAAACAGGTCACTTCATCACACAACCCCCCGAATCATGCGCACGCTACTGTTGAGGGTCCGCTTCTGACGAGTTGCACCGCGGCAGGTACCTACTCGCGGTATGTGCTTTCAAGCTCGGGAAGCTTCAGGATGCCGAGAACGCTCTGACAGCTGGCACTTTCGGCGATGTCCCGGGCGATGCATGTGAGGGCGCTCCGAATCCTGCGTACTGTGCGCTGCTGCTGGGCCAGATCTGCCGTGCTGCGAACCGTTCGGAGCGCGCGATCGAGCACTTCCAGCTCGCCTTGCGGATCTGCCCAACGCTGTGGGTAGCGTGGCAGAATCTGTGCCAGGCAAGCCTCCTGTTTTCCATGCCCTGTCCTGTTTTTCTGTAGCCACCTTGTGGTGCAACACGAGTGCTTGGCCATCTTTCACTCAGCGAGTCTGTGGCGCGGCTCTGGGCAGCTCGGGGCAGACGAAGCCGCTCACAGCTACTTCCGCGAGGACGCGATGCCGGCGCCTGCAAAGATACCACTGCATCTGCAGCTCCAAACGTGCACAACAGCCACTGGTGCGCTGCCTGCTGCCAGTTTGGCGCTCGACACCGCCTCTGTTGGGACGCCGTCACGCCCGTCGCTGATCGGGTCGTTCGCCTCGAGCCTTGCTGGGCCCAATGGCGCGGGACTGACCTCAGCCGTGCAGACACCTGCGATGATCCCGCAGACTCCTGCCAACGGACCGGCTACCCCGATGATGTCCGCTCTGGCGCTACAGACGCCAGCGCCTGTGGGCGACGCATCCGCCACTCCTGCCTCCGCGGCGGTGGCGCACGGAAACGCCGGCACGCCGGTCGTGCAGGGCGGCATGTGGACGCCGGCGCCCGGGGGAGGTGGGGCAGGGCTGCCATTCGAGGCCACTCCTGAGGTCTCGCACATGCAGCTGGGGGCAGGCGCGCACGCCGCGGGCCCGCCGCCGCTGCAGGGCAAGGGCGCGCCGCCGCCAAGGCGTCCGCGTGCGGGGGCGGCCGGTGGGGAGAACATGGAGCCGCCCGGGGGATGCAACAGCGGGCGGGGGGGCAGCGGCGGTGCCGTGGTGCGGCGCAGCGCGCGGCTCAAGAGCGGTGACGCGGCGACGCCCGCTGGCGCGCTCGGCGCGGACGCGATGGAGGAGGACATGCCGGCGCTCAAGAAGCAGCACTTGCGCCCGCCGACGCCGCAGGACAAGGCGCGCCCGCCCGCGTCGGGGCTGACGGGATTCGCCTCGGACGAGCTCGGAGGGGGCGCGGCGGGGCAGGGGGGCGAGAGCGACCACGGCGGGGCGGACTGGCGCGGTTCGGCGGAGCTATGCGCGCTGCTCACGCAGCTCGCGACGGCGTACGGGCACCTCTCGCTGTACCGGTCGCAGGAGGCGCTCGACGCCTTTGCGGCGCTCGACCGCCGGCAGTACAATACCGGATGGGTCCAGGCGCAGGTTGCGACCGCGCACTTCAACATGGCGCACCACAAGGAGGCCGAGGCCGCGTTCAGGCGCTGCCGCAAGCTCGAGCCGCATCGCGTGCAAGGCATGGAGGTGTACTCGACGGTGCTGTGGTTCCTCAAGCGGGAGCACGAGCTGTGCTTCCTCGCGCAGGAGATGGCCGCACTCGATCGCCTCGCGCCGCAGACGTGGTGCGTGCTTGGGAACTGCTTCTCGCTCCAGCGCGAGTTCGAGACGGCTGTGCGGTTCTTCCACCGCGCGGTGCAGGTCGACCCTTCTTTCACGTACGCGTACACGCTCGCGGGACACGAGCACGTCTCGAACGAGGACTTCGACAAGGCGACGGTAGCGTTTCGCGACGCGCTGCGGTACGACCACCGGCACTACAACGCGTGGTACGGCCTCGGCACGATCTACCTGAAGCAGGAGAAGTACCAGCTAGCCGAGTACCACTTCCGGCGCGCGCTCGCCATCAACCCGCGGAACTCGGTGCTGCACTGCTACCTCGGCATGGCGCTGCTCTCTGCGTACAGCTGCGAGGATGCGATCGACGCGCTGCAGCGCGCGGTGGAGCTCGACCGCGCGAACCCGCTGGCGCGGCTGCGCAAGGCCGTCGCGCTCTCGCAGCTGCAGCGCAACGAGGAGGCGCTTGAAGAGCTCGTGGCGCTCCAGCAGCTCGCACCGCGTGAGAGTACCGTACTCGTGCAGATGGGCAAGGTCCAGAAGAAGCTCGGGCGGCTGCACGAGGCGCTGGCGTCGTTCAACCACGCCCTCGACCTCGACCCCAAGAGCGGAAACGTCATCAAGGCGCACATCGACAAGCTGCAGATGGACGCGGCGGAGGACGACTCGATGCTCTAGTTGGTCGGCACCCGATGCTGCCCCGCGGGTGCTGGGGTGGGTCTGGGCGGGGTGACGTAGCGACTGTGGCTGTTGGGAATGCAGACGTGCCTCAGCACAGGGTCGTGAGGTGGGATTAATGCACGGGCTGCTTCTTTCAGTGTTCACTCACACGCTGCCATTCCTTGCCGGCCACAGCCAGCCAGCCAGCCAGCCAGCCAGCCAGCCAGCCAGCTTGCTGAAAACGCTCACGTCCAACCCTCCCCGACACCAACTACCCCATCCTCGGCACCAACGCACGCCCCCACTACGGCTTGCTGTGCTTGATCTCCTTGACCTTGAGCTCGAATGGCTCGGCCCCATCCGATTTGTGCAGTTCATACACGTATATGGTGAGGCGCTTCTCCTGCACGTCGAGCAGCACGAACGACGGGACAACGTCGGGCGTCATGCCGCTGTAGGCCCCTGTTGCAGAGCCCGGGTTGATGAACAGATTTCCCTCGTGCACATCTACAGAAAATTTGTGCGTGTGCCCGGAAATGAGCACATCTGCGTCGAGTTGCCGCTGCATCATGGCCATGGCCTCGATCTGCCCCCACGGCACGATCTGGTGCCCATGGCACAGTCCGAACTTCCAGCCCGCGATCTCCACCGTCTTGTACTCCCTGCGAGAATTTTCGACGAGTATCATATTGTGGAATCGTCAGTCTGATCCGCACATAGACGGGGTCTCCGCAACACCCTACTGGGAGATACGTGCTGGGGCCCGCACGGAAAGCTGTTGTTCTCGTCGAAGTCTCCCTTTACAATATGGCAGTCTGCCGAAAGAGACTTGAGGTACCCATGCATCTCCTGCGAAAACGCAAAACGCGTATGATCTCGTTCAGCATCTGCGGCGTGGGTGGGTGTGGTTTTATGTGGAGCGCCCGTACCCCGCCGACGAGGTTGCCGGTGCACAGGACCGTCTCGATTTTCTCAGGCACCAGCAGCTTCCTGAACTTTTCCTGCACGCAGCGCGACGTGTGCACGTCAGTCAACTTGTAGGATCGAAACGCTGGTCCATCCATCGCACAAGCCTGCGGCTACTGCAGGCAGGTGCTGCCCTAGGTTGGCAAGGAGTCCCCGCGGCGAAATCCGCCTGCTCTGCCGGCAGCTTGCTGGGCAGAACTCAGGAAAGTGCAGTGCTGGTGGCGCAGCGTCTAGGACATCTAGGGATGAATGGGCGCACGGTGCTGTGCAATGGCCCACCGGCCCTCATGAACTGTGTGAAGCGCGCTCAAGCGCGTCGCAGCTGGTTTCGTGGAAAGGCGGGTGTAGAAACTCGGAGAAGGCCGTGATGCAGCCTAAAAAGCCAGCCGACGCCACAGGAGGAATCGGTTGCAGCTTGGCTCGTGGGCACATTACCGGGATCGCTCCGACCCGCTGTGGGATGTGCAGATCCCCGATGACGAGAACCAGCATCCCTGTAGGTGACGTGGGGTCACTGATATTCGTCTTCAGTCTATATTGTGAGTTGACTTTTGGAGGAAACCCTCCCAAGGGATTCAGGGCTTGGGTTGAGGATGGCAAGACCGGCACAGCGCAGGCGCACTGGCCTTGCGGTTGCATTGCTGACGACAACGGTGGCACCGTTTGTGCCAGGCGCCAGTGCGTTTGCACCAAACTGTCTCTCTTCGGCCTTTGCGGAGTCTGCAGCATTTTGTGCTGCTTCAGGCCGCGCGCCACGACGCATCTCGCGGATCGATCGGTTGGCCCTCACTGCCAGCGGAAACGGCCAGGATAATGGCCGGGGAACTCGTGACGGGGACAATGAGGACGCCGTGGACCCCGATGCGGCCTGGCTGAACGCCAGGCCTTACGATGCGGGTGTGAAGCGCGAGGTTGGGGGCTCCGGGCCGATTGTTGGAGGTGGGGACCGGGAACGCGGTGATTATTCGTGGCTGAACTCCGGCAGTCTGTTCGACCAGCGGAAGATGCCAGCAACAGCACGGGATAGGATCCGCGAGCAGGAATTCCAGGCGGTGAATGCGTTCTCAAACGAGACAGCGTTCAAGGGTGCAATCGTCGGGTGCGTGCTACTCTTCGCCTTTTACACCTCCGTTTTCCTCTCTGGCGGCATTGACGGCTCGAACCGTGTGACTCCAGATGGCCTTGCAAACGAGGCGTGCACTCTCGAGTCAGACCCCAACTGCCGGTACTAGGTTCTCCGCAAGAAGGGTCGCGTGCTTCTCCTTTCGAGACAGTAAATTCACAACATTGCCACCACTTGCCGCTGCACTTGCATGTGCGCACCTATATACAAGCACCGATGTGCCCATCGCCTGCTCACATAATCATATCGTCGGCGATGCGCGTCAGCAAGCGACCTGTCTCGGAAACTATCACGTCGCAGTACACGCGCCCACGCTCTGTGTAAACCTTGACCAGCTCGCACTCCTGATTAAGGTAAAGCACCGGATGCATCGGCTTGTCCAGCGTTCCTGCAGGAAGGAAGGGGATGCCTTCTGCATCGACCAGCACCTCCCGCTCCTCTCCTATGCCCGCGCCTGAGCCGCGCGGTCGCCCCCCGTAGTCTGCCGCCTCGCTCGAGGTGTCCAACTCCAACCCCCCCATAGAACCAAGTAGACCGTCCGACTGATCTTCCTCACTGTCTCCCTCCCCTGCACCGTCCGTGACATCCTCATCTTCGACCTGAGCCGGGGCGTGCCCCTTTGCGTCAGCGACGCGCGCGCCCCACGAGTGCCGCGGAGTCCTGAGGGGCCCCGGCAGCTGGCGCGCTCGGGACGCACCCGCAGCACCTCCCCAACGCCGCCGGACTCGATGCGCAGCAGCTCGGCCGGCCGGGCCTGGGCCTCTTCGGCGCCCTGCATCAGCAGCCGCTGCATGAAAGCCACCACCTGCGGCTCGCCGCGCCGAGCCGTGAGCTGCGAGCTGGCGGTGGGGCGGGCGGGTGCCGGGCGCAACCTTCTTGCAGCCGCCGACGACGACATCGGGCGGGGGCACGTAGAGGTCGGTGTTGTTGAATAGGTTCAGGTCCTCGAGCGCGGAACAGCGTCCGATCTCGTTCGGAATGGTCCGGAGCATGTTCTTTTCTAGCCGCAGCGAGCGCAGGCGCGTCAGCCCGCCGAGCGTCGCAGGAATAGAGGTGAGGCGGTTCTGCCCCGCCCAAAGCAGCGTTAGCGTGTCGCTCTTGTGTCCAATGGAGGGCGGCAGCACGTCGAGCAAGTTCGACTCAACCTGCACCCCGCGTCCCCACTCCTCAATTACTGCTCGATTGGTCGCCCACTGGGGACAAGCAAGGGCCGCAACAACAGGCGGTGTACAAGGGAAGCGCAAGAGAAGGAGCACGGACCACCAGCTCCTCGAGCACCCGCAGGCGGCGGACCGAGTCGTCCTGCGGGCCCCTTCGTTTGAGCGGAGCTGGTGCAAGTGGGCTGTCCGGCGCGGTCCGGGGCTGGTGCCCGGGGCGGGGTGCGGGTGAGGTGGGAAAATTGACACGCCTGGAGAATGCGGATGCGGTTCTGGGCAATGTTCACGACACGAAGCGAGAGGCAGATGGGCATCGAGGCGTACAGGTCCGGGAAGGCGTCGAGCTGCGGGCGGCCGCGCGTCAGGGCCGGCATGGTTGAGTTTAGCTGCACCCTAATCCCCAAACCCCCCAGAGGGTATCTGAGCTCCAAAAGACAAAGCAGCGTGCCATGCCTCATGACCTGGTTGGCAGAAACATCGAGGACGCGGAGCTGCTGGAAGGATAAGATCTGTACGCCAAGGCATACGGCCAAGCTCAGAGCGCGGCGCATGGAGTGCAACGCCGGGGACAGGGCCGGGCGCACCGCATCAGGCAGAAAGTGCAGGCGGTTGCGTGCGAGCAGGAGAGTCTCCAGCGCAGTCAGCCCCTCGCCGACACACGGAGGGATGCACATCTGCGGCGCACGAGCGGGTTTCTGGTGAGCACCCGGCTCACGTGACATGGAGCGGGTGTGAGGGAAGTTGCCTCCTCAGCGTGCTTTCTCGCGACAGCGGTGTTGGCGACGAGGTTTCGAGAGAGGTTGAGCTCCTTGAGGGACACCAGGGTGGAGAGGGTGGGCGGGAAGGAAGAAACGCTGTTTGCGGAAAGGTCAAGAATCCGCAATGCAGTGTGACCCGCAAGCTCGTCTGGAAGCGCCTCGATCCCGTTGTAGCCAAGCCGCAGCTCTTGCAGCAAGGTGTTTCGCAGCGCAGCGTGCGGGACGAGGAAAATTTCGCGATTCGAGAAGTCCTGGAACAGTAGCTGCGATGCCAGGAAGGCCAGCAAGCCGTCGTGACCCTCGCGAGCGAGCGTATTCCGCCCGGAAAGGAAGCATGTGTCTGCCTCGAGCTCGTCGGACGCGAAGCTACTGATGCGCACTTCTCCACCCGCAACTGGCGCACAGTCACGCGTGCGCGACGACGACGCTGGGATGAGCGGGTTCCCACGTAGGCCGAGCACACGCAGGCGTGACAATAGCGCGAGCTCGGGAGGGAGCGATGTCAGCCTGTTGTGCTCAAGTGCCAACGCCTCGAGGGCACCGGCGTAGCCGAGCTCCCATGGGAGCTCCCAGAGCCGGTTATGGTCAAGACGCAGAGCGAGGAGTGAAGTGAGCCGCCCTAGCTCTTTTGGGAGGCATTCAATTCGATTTCGGCCAAGGTAGAGCGCTCGGAGGTTGTTCGCAAGCAAATCGACGTTCGCAGGGACCTCGGCAATGTGGTTCCCTGTAAGGTCCAGGTGCTGCAGCCCAGTGAGATAGACAATGTTCTGGGCAGAAAACTCGCGGATTTTGTTATGTCGTAGGTCCAGCACAACCAGCACATTAGGTGTGAGCGCGGGATCGGGCAACTGCGAGAGACCCGCTCCCCAGCGCACCAGATGCGAGTCACCCTGCCGCGCGGATGCGGGGTTCAGGAACGCATGAGATGGGGGCGTCACAGCAAGGAAATCACGGCTGCATATGTCACCTCGGGCGGCTTTGCTCCGGTACCCAGCTCTTCGCGCTCCAGCTCCTTCCAGAACGCTTCGTAGTCGTCCTCCTCAAGTCCGCGCAGCGTCGCCATCCCAAACGAACCCGAAAATGCACTACCGCTGGGGCACCGCCCTGGGCCCACAGGCACCCCACCCTAGGCAGGGCTAGGTAAAGGAGATTTTGTTGGTGCAGGTTGCAGCCACGCTGACAGTCACGCGAGGAGCCCAGGCTGGGCAGCTTGCTGGCTGCTCGCTACTGGACGGATCCTAGGTACGCATTCACGACTAATAAAGCGACTGAGCCCGCCTCGGGACCAGGAGGTGATGCCTGCCAAAGTGCCTCGGGCCTCGGACACTCGCCTCACCAGGAAACACTGGGCTACGCCCTTTATTTCCTCGCAGCCGGCGGCTTCTCGGGCGCGGGCCCGCAGCGGAATGCAAGCCCGCTCGGCCCACGCGCTCGCAGACTCAGAGGATGTGACCGGCTAGCAGACACAAGTCACTCTCCCCATTAAGTGGATCATCTCCACACCCTAGTTTCTCGTCTCTCTTACGTGTCAGTACAGCATGTGTCACCGACTTGACCTACAGGTCGTTGAGAAGCATCTAATGTATTAGTGCAGCTATGTCACATGAGCCTTGGCTGTCTCTGTGTAACGACCAGACGGTCGGGTCTGAGAGGTGCGCTGTGCACAGAGACACACGAGACGAGAAGTCACGACTTAGCTGGGAAGACGTGACTTATGGGAAGTGACTTATGTGTGCTAGCCATGACTTATGTGTGCTAGTCGGTCACATCCTCTGACTCTGAGTGGAGACGACCAGTAGGCCGGGTCTGTGACACGTGCTGTACTCACACGTAAGAGAAGACAAGAGTAAAGGAAGCGGAGCTGATCCATTTAATAGGGAGAGTGACTCATGTGTGCTAGCCGGTCATATGCTCTGATGAGTCGTCTCACAGACCGCTAGTGTGCTTGGCTTGAAACCTATCTAAGCCGCCTTTTTTCTAGCAGAAAGACTAGGTGTACCAAACAACCTTGTACTGACCGGATGACATACAAACAAAACAAACCAATAGAGACGCAAAAAAAAAACAGAGAGAGAGACAGAAGATATCAAACCTTTTTTTGATGAGCCAGACTTACGCGCCTCAGCTGCCGCTCGTTGCATTATTGACTTTATTTTTTTTCGTGGTCTGACCCGTCAAAAACAAATAATCGTGCGGCGCAAGGACCATTTTACAGATCTTGACCTTTGTGGCCTTTATTTTGATATCTCGCCATTTTACAGTTGACAGCAAAATGCCTTTCTCCACACATTCAGAGTGGTAACCAGACTCAGACTGCGCGGCTGTGCATTACCGCCCAGCCTGACAGTAACACAGCCTGCTGGCAGCTCCTCCATTCCTTACACATTTGGAGAAGTAATCCGCACCACCTACTAGTTCGAATCTTTCGTGTCCCGTGCCTGATTTCTATAAGGTACTCTCACCCCCCACGATCTCGACAAGGCCGGGCGAACAGATGCCACACGCGAGTCGGAAATCCACCTCGTCTCGAGCACACGCAGTGACAACTGCATGGGTGCCGCGAAGATCCCAACATCAACCGTATTGCACTGGACTGATGACACCCAACGTGTCGGATCGTAAAACTGTGTGTGAACCCCGCCCGCCCACCCTCCTGCGGTTTCCCAGCGCGCGTGTGTTGACCCCCCTGTCCACCTCACGAGCTCCTTTCTGTTGCTGTGCGTCGCTCTTCCATGCCACTGCGACCGAATCGACAGGACGCAGTCAATCATCTTCACTTACACCGAAGAAACGATCCCGCCGACGATCGAAAGCCCTCCTCAACTGCACGCAGCACCGCGGAGCTCAAGGTGGCGCTCGCTCAGTGAGGCTTACGGCATTGCTGCGCGAGCGGGCCCATCGCGTCGGTGGGAGAGCTCACCGGGGAAAAAATATTTTCGGGCCCGTCATCTTGCGTCGTCGTCAATACCACGACCGCAGCCGCCGCAGCGGTGACAGCAATCTGCGGCTCCACCCAACCTCGTTCAGACCGCCTATTAGGGGTCCCGGCGGGCCCTTGAGGCTGATTGTCGACGAGTTTGACTCCGGCCAGCAGACTCAGGTCATTCTGTTCTTCCTGCATAGTCCTCTGGGACCAAGGTTTGCTACTTTTTCTTCGTCCACACAACGTCGACAACGCGCAAAATGCTGCATGTTGGCGCTGCAGCGCGACAGAACGGAAGCGGGGGAGGACAGGGCACGTACCGACCAGGACCGGATACGGGAGCGCGCAGCCGAGCCATCGAGTCCTGGCCACCACCCGTGGCCGGCGCTCTTCCCCTCCGTTGCTGAGCTGGTGCTCTGCAACCGGGGAGGCATGGAGTCAACAAGCCGGTGTCCACTTTCCGCTGTTTTACGCAAAAGTGGATTATGCGTCTTTTCGGCGGCCACTTTTGCCGGCGCCTAAAGGCAAAGTCTGCGAAGGGAGAAAACCACGCATACTCAGGAGTCACCACCTTTGGGGTCTCGCGGGTGAACCCAGGGTGTGCTCGCCGGGGTCTTTCAGGGCCCCGCGACGACACTGAGTCTCTTGTAGACTAAGCAGGTTTTAGTACGGCACGCCTGGCGTTGTCCGCTCTCTAGTTTTCTGCCTACGGCCGGCTTTTTGCCCTTGGCAGCGAGCCACCGCAGCGGCGTGCGCCGCAGCGTCCTCCAGGGAAGCGCGCATTGTAGTGCTGAGCTGCTGCTGGCGGGATGGTTGTAGCGGGATCTGTGTGGATGGGGGACGGCGCCGGCGTCAACAGCTGCCGGCTGCCGGAACGGAGAAAGGTCATTTCAGCTGGTGAGCTGCGCGTCGCCGACAGCCGGGGTGACGAGGCAGCGTGCAGGCCGGCGGGTCGGGATATCGCGTTTATTGGCAGAGAACCCAGCCGCCGACCCCGGCAGGAAACATCATCGGCGCTGTTGCGCCGTGTTTTGGGGGTGCGAAGCGCGCAGCTTGCTCGGGCAGCGCTGTTCGTCGCGCTTCTGCTCCTTGGGAGCCCGACTGGGGCAGGTAGCGCCTTTCCCCTCTGCCCGTGACCTGGTCCCGCTGGATCACTTCCTGGTGTTGACAGATTGCATCCTGAGTGCGCCTCGTGTACGGCAGGCCACACTCATTCATCCCTGACATTTGACCCGCGGGTGGTGCATGCCCCTACCCGAATCACGCTTTCATGGTCCATGGACATTCCGATCCTGGCGGGGGAGATGACCACGGTTGAGCTCCCGGGCTTCAGCCGTACTCTGGGCTCTGGTATGTTGTTTCGCACATCAGAGCGCTCGGTCTACTGGGACGACTGTGCTGAGAAGCTGTTCGTCGAGGCACTTGCACCTGTTGGAGAGGGCGCCCAGCAGCTCCTGGTCCTCCCGGTTGAGACGGGCATCCGTCTCCCAACGATCGGGGTCTTGGCTAACCAGTCTGACTTTCGCATTTCGACGAATGCGGCGGCTGTCACGCCCCGCATCTCCCTGGACAGCACGCAGCCGGTCGGCGCCTTCGTGCAGGGTCCGGACCTGTCCTTCGACTCGCCCATGGCGAACGAGACCACCGAGATCAAGGTCTTCCTGGAGCTCGCTCGCCCGATGGAAGCCGGAGATACTATTTCGCTGCGGCTTCCTGGATTCAAGGCAATTTCATCTTCATTGCACTTCAGCGACCTGCATGACACTGTCATCTGGAATTGGAGCCCGACTAGTGAGCTGCTCAGCATTACGCTGCGCGATCCTCTCTCTCACAACATTACGGCGCGCTTGCCGGCTGGCTGGCTGCGGCTCCCGGTCGATGGCGTACCGCAATCCGGCATGGGCTATTCGGTGCAGGTGTCGTCAGTGTTCATGCCGCTGGACCCCTCGCCCCTGAATTCGATTCAGGCCGTCGGGTCGTTTTCTGACACGCTCCGCACATTCTTACTGCCGCAGAAGGCTGGCACGCCAGCACAGTTGGCAATTCACTTGACACCATCCATGGACATTACGGCGGGCGAGAGCATTTTTTTCAAGTTGGGGGGTTTCACAGTGCCTGACGGCAGTGAACCCGTGGTTCCTGGGGATTCGTTGAGCGTGAATCCTCCAGGAAGCCTCGAATCAGTGGGTTGGAATTCTAACAGCACGATGTTGCGGCTGATTTTTGGGACAGATCTTTCCGCCGGCACGCCCTTTTCTATGGTAGTCGACGGACTGGGATTGAAAATCCCTGCTGATGGGATTCGCAGAGTAGAGGACTTCGAGGTCTCAACCGACACGGAATCCGGTCCCGTAGTTGGTATGCACCTCACGACGTTGGCGCCGATCGGCGCACTCAGAAGTCCTACTCTTGCGTACGGCAACCCGCGAGCGGGCTTGCTGACGGACATCACCATCAGCTTTACCCCGATGATGCCATTCACGGAGGGGTACCGCGTGCTATTGTCGCTTCCAGGATTCCAGGCTCCAGATGGGCAGCTGTCAGCGTGGAGCGCCGAGCCAGTGGGGGCTTTTTCGTCGGCTGTGTGGGACCAGGCTACCAGCCGCCTGGTACTCGACATTGGGCAACGTGTTGAAGCGCAGGTTGATGTGGTGGTCCAGATTGCCTTGCAGGCTGGCTTCAGGCTGCCACTGTTGGGGCTGGACGTCAACGACCCCCGGTTGACATTTGCAACGGACACGATCGATGGCCCGATCGTTCCGACCCCGTTTCTCCGTTCTCCACAGCTTTCTCCATCGGGGAATATCACTTATTCTTCTCTTGGATTCAACGCACTGGGTAAGGCTGGCAGTCCTGCAGACCTTGTCTTCACCCTCACAGCGCCAATGCCGATCTCCAATGTTTACTCTGACGCGATCTTTTTTGGGCTGCCGTTGTTCACAAGGCAATCTAATGGTGCCATCAACGTCACTTCATCCCCTCCCGGCTTGATTGGCAACGCTGAGTGGGTGAACAGTGTCCTCATCTTGTACCTCAATGCCACGATCCCAGCGGACACGACCTCCTCTTTTACCATCACGTCGGCAGCCGGCATCACCCTGCCCAAGGCCGGTGTGCGGATCAACTCTCCCAACATTACGCTGGAGACAAACGCAGCCGCTGGGCCAGTTGTGGCACGTCCATTGGTCGAGGTCGAGGCCGTAGGCGCGTTCCAGTCAACATTCCGGTACTCTCCGGCTGTGGCAGGCGAAGCAGCGGCGCTCACTGTTTCACTCACACCTCACATGAGCCTTTTTGTTGGTGAGAATCTGCAGCTCACCATTCGACAATTCAGCGGCGATAGCCCGCTCTTGTTCGACTTGTCGCCCGGATCGACAGATCTGTCACACTTCAGCTCAACTCCCATGGGGCTTGTTGAGGTCGTCGAGTGGGACACCCATACGGAGACCCTGACGTTCACGATGAATCGCTCTCATACCGCAGGGGAGCGCATTGAGGTTCACATTGCAGTTTCAGCTGGCTTCCGGCTGCCCGGGGCAGGAATTACTCTCGGCGGGGAGTACCTCATCATATCCAGCAACGCGTCTTTGGGACCGGTGGTTGAGACAGTTGTTCCTGTCACGCAGCCCGTAGGTGTGATCTCGCAATTCCAGCAAAGCTTTGCACCGGGGCGCGCTGGAACGCCTACTGGTGTAAATGTGACATTGATGCTGTCGATGGATCTGGCTGTTGGTGATTCGCTCTATTTCAACTTTCCTACCTTCCTCGGAGGGAACGGCCTTGCTTCTGTACATTCAAACCCGCCTGGTGTGTTTGGGAACGCTTCTTGGAACGGGACTTCTCGTGAATTGCTCGTCCCGGTGGTTGGTGCTCACCCTTCAAACGCGACGTTGACGATTTCTGTCCCAGAGTCGATTGGCATGGTTCTCCCTGTGCAGGGCATTCGCACTGGTCACAACGAGAGCCGCTTTGCAATCAATGCGTCTGAGGGTCTTGTCGAGCCCGCGCAAATGCCGCACATTGCGCCGGTTGGTTCATTCATGTCTTCGGTTGAGTTGGATTTCGAGCCTCGAAAAGCAGGCGCTGCAGCGAACCTGACGCTGGCCTTCAAGCTCACCAACACGATCGGGGTCGGTGAGTTTGTTGCACTGCTGCTCCCTCGCTTTGAGGGTGAGCAATTTAGCAATGTTTCGACGAGCAGTCATGTTGAAGACGCTGGATTCGTGGACGTTGATCCAGCATACTGCTTCCTTGCGCACTGGGTGCCAAGCGAGTCGCGCCTGCGGCTTGAAACACGCTGCGAGATCCGCGCGGAAGCCAGTGTCAACGTCGTTGTCCCAGCCACCGCCGGGCTGCGCATTGCGGTGCTTGGATTCCGAGCGGGCGCGACTGACGTGAAAATATCAACAAATGCGGCGCAGGGCCCTGTGCCCGACACTACAGTGTTGTCGGTCCCTGTCATCGGCTCCTTTTCTAAGACGTCGATTTCATTTCCGAGCGGCAGAGCAGGAATGCGTACCGGCATCCAGTTGTTGCTGCAACCGGAAATGCTGATTCAGCCCGAAGAGATGGTGATTGTCAAGCTCTCTGACTTTAGCGGAGACTCTGGCGCACTGGATATCCCACGTCCATTTTCGACTGCCACTTGGTCGCGCGAGACGGAGACGCTGACGATAGTGGTTGCGTCGGAAATCAAGCCGCGATCCAACGTGACCTTGGTCATACCTTCTGATTTCGGGCTTATTCTGCCGGCGACGGGATTTACAGCGGAGTCGCTACTGGTATCGACGAATGCCGAATTCGGCCCCGTACTGCCAACCAGCCTGGTCGACGTGGACGGTGTGGGCTTCTTTTTGTCATCAGCGCTCGTGATCAGCCCACCACGTGTGGGACAAGCAGTCGCGGTGAATGTCTCCTTCAATGCCCCAATGCCCATACTCGCGGGCAGCAATGTCACCTTCCGACTGCCTACATTGCAGTTGGGGGGGGCAGGAATCAAGGAGTCTAGAGGGACGACGACTGTACCACCAATCTCGTCGCCCCCCGGTCTTCTGTCTTCAGTTCTTTGGTACCAGGATGATAATTTGCTGGTGGTTCAGATGGCACAAGAGCTTCCAAATAGCTCGGCGGTGGATGTTGTAGTTCCACGCTCGGTGGGTCTGTTTCTTGTTGATGTGGGCATCGATTCAACCGATCGAAGCGTCACTATTGCGACAGACACGCCCAACGCCCCCGTACTGCCGACCAAGATTGTCTTTCTTCCAGGGATCTTGCCGATCGGTAGCTTTCTTGCTTCGGAGCTGTCCTTCAACCCAGTTGCTGTCGGAGAACCCACGAATGTTACCCTCTCTTTCACGACCGACATTTCTCTCTTTCCAGGCGACACTGTCAAACTTACTCTCCCAATATTTGATGGACCCGCCGACGCTAGCTTCGGGGTTGAGACCACTCCTCCTTTGGCATTTGCCTCGGCCAAATGGGCACAAGTTGCTCGAGAAATCACCTTCATTGTCAGGAGAGAGCTCCTGCCACGCACCTCGGTCACTGTTGTGGTGGACATTGCGGTGGGTGTGAAGCTCCCTGTAGCGGGAGTGTTTCCAAACTCTGCAGTGCTCGAGCTAGAGCTGAATGCTACGGCAGGACCATCAGAAAAAACGCCAGTTCTGACTACCCAGGCTGTTGGTTCCTTCAAGGATACTGTGACACTGTCATATTCGCCTCAATTTTATGGCCGGCTTACGACTCTGCTCTTGACATTCAAAGCGGTGATGCGCTTCCAGCCGGGCGACACCATTGTTTTGGGCCTACCAGGCTTCACTGGTCCCAACACAACAGAGCCACAGGTGCACGATTTTGGTGAATGGGTGGTCTTTCAGGAAGGCAATCTCGTATTTCCCTCTTTGCTGCAGTCTGCGTCATGGGATGCTGGCTCCTCAGAGCTCACTCTCACCATCGGCAAAGAAATCGAACCAGATACGGGAGTTGCGCTGATTGTGCCAGAGGCCGTGGGCGTGAAGCTGCCAACGACTGCCATAGCAAAGAACCAGCCGACCTTGACCGTGGCAACCACAGCCTTCGCTGGACCGGTTGCGGCTGGTCCAATCTTTCGTGTTGTTCCGGTGGGATCGTTGCTATCGTCTTCAATCGAGTTTTTGGACCGGCCTGCTGCGTCCGAGGTGTGTGACATCCGCATCACGATTACTTCAGGGGTTGCAGTCGCAGCGGGAGATACTATCAAGGTGACGCTACCGGGATTTGGGGGACGTGACCAGGAGCTCAGCACCATCGCTGTCAACAACCAAAGTGAGACCACGGTGCCAGTCGACACCCTGAAGTGGGACCAGTCCGAGACACAGATCATTATGGCGTTCGCTGAAGATTTATCCATTGGAGATGTGGCAGTGGTTTACATTCCAGCGCCGGACTGCCGCGGGCTGCCGACTTGCATTTCCTTGCCATGGGATGGAGACAGTGCGGATTTACTTGGCATTGCGCTTCCGAGCGTAGGCGTGCGCAGGGACGAACAGGATATTCTGATATCGATTGACACGCAAGAGGGCCCTGTCGCGCCCGGTCCTTTCGAAACAGTAACTCCAGTTGGTGCCTTCGGCAGCCCCACCACACTTTCGTTCAAGTTTCCTGCCGTGGCGGGTAGTGCAGCGGAAATTCATCTCGACTTCCATGCTGAGATGGATCTTGCAGAGGACGATGCGGTCTTCTTGACGCTCCCTGGCTTCACTGCACCAGAAATGTTTGGCCAGGATCCTGTCGTCACTCTTCCAGACAACGTCGTTAAGTTGTTGGTGTGGAACTCGACTAATGACACGCTTACGTTTGTTGTTGGGACTGGCATCCCGGCTCGCACCGCGATAACGTTCTCGGTTATGCGGGACGCGGGACTTGTGCTTCCAGCAGTGGGCGTGACCTCCAACGACCGAGCCGTGACAATTTCGAGCAACGCTTCGAGCGGCCCAGTCGAGCCAAGGCCTGTGGAACTGACCCAGGGCGTGGGCGCTGCGCTCGTCTCGCGCTTGCGCCTCGATAATGCTACAGTTGGAGTAGCAACCGCGGTCACGTTTGACCTGGACTTCTATGCGAAGCTCTGGCCAGGCGACACCGTCGTCATCCGCATGCCTGGTCTGTCGACCGACCAGCAAATCATCGACGAGGAGATTAGCTGTGTGCCTTTGCCCCAACCTTCAGTGCCAGATGGCGGGGGCGAGCAGCCGCAGCAGGCTCCAGTACTGCAGCCAGTGCCACAAGCCTGCCGCACGCTTGTCAGCTACCTCAAGACCGACTCGACATTGCGAGTCGAAATGCAGACGGTTCTGGAGCCGCGAAGTGCATTTAATCTCACTCTTCCTGCTGGCTTTGGATTCCAAACGGGGTTGAAGGGGATGCTTGGAGATGCTGACTCGAAGGCCACGATAGAAGTATTCGGTATCGAAGGACATACGATTCCTGGTCCCTTCAGTTCGGTACAGCCTGTCGGACCCTTTTACTTGCGTCCGCGTGTCTCTTTTGAAACCGCGTTCGGGGAGGTGAAGTATGCAACCATTTCTCTGCTGTTGAACCCTGAATTCTTCGGTGGCGCCGCACCATGTTCTGCTTCTGTGCTCTTGCCCGGCATTCGTCAGCCCCAAGTGACGCTTGCGGATATCTGCTCCAACGTGAATCCGAATTCGACCGATCCGATCTATCGAAACTTTTCAGTAGCATCAATCCCGTTAGAGGGCGTGCGACGCGACCAGGCTGGTCTCTGGCTCCGAGTCATGAGTAATGGTACCACGCCACACTTGATTGAGTGTCTCGTCACACCCGTCGGAGCACTTCTTGAAAGCTCGTTGCGCTTCGTAGTCGGAACAGGTAACGACGCTTTGATACTTTCCTTCGTAAATCAGATGGATTTTCTGCCAGACGAATCTCTTGTGGTTGCTTTGCCCGGTTTTACTGGCCCTTCAGGGGAGTTCCCGGTGGTTTCTGATCCAGTATCGTTCTCGCGGATGGCTGTGTGGGACAGCGACAGCGAAACACTCACGTTTCGGGTTTGGAGAGACGTCCTTGCTGGGACGTCAACTAAGTTGTTGGTGCAGGCAGCAGATTCGTCACTGGAGCTCCCGCAGAGTGGCGTATCCGAAAATGTAACCACCATCTATTTTTGGACGAGTGCAGTGGATGGGCCCATACCGTCCGGCTACTTTTCATTCGTCCAGGGGTTGGGCTCCTTTGGAGTTACACACATGACTTTCATTGGTCCACTGGCAGGAGAGCCGTGCGAGATCACAATTACAATCACTCCGCAGATGCCGGTCTCCGCCGGTGAGACGATTGTCGTCACCCTTCCTGGGTTTCAACGAGAATTGACGAACACAATCGCACTTGGCGGACCCAGTGCATTCAACGTCTCGAATGCATCCTGGTCTCAAGATCAAAGCGAGCTTACGCTAACGGTGTCGACGCAGCTGAGTCCTGGACGCCGTGCGACTCTGACGGTGCCGATCGCGGCCGAGCTGGCCCTTCCCCTTGATGGAGTAGTGGCGAACCAGTCGACCATCACGATATCAACAGGTGCGGCAGCGGCGCCCCTCACTCCCACTTCCTTCGTCGACGTGCAACCGGTCGGTTCCTTTGCTCGGTCGACCAGGCTGACGTTTTCCCCTGCAATCGCCGGGGCTGCGACTCAATTCCGCCTTTCTCTGACTGCATCCATGGACTTGATTGAGGGTGAAGAGGTTGTGCTTTTGCTGCCTGGTTTCACAGGCGCCTCTTTCAGTAATCGAACTGCCAGCAGCAATCCTGCGGGAGCCTTTCGCTACATGTGGTGGGATGCCACTTCGCACACGGTGACGCTGCTCGTTGGTTCGGAGGTCTCAGCGGGAGCGCGAGTGGTTTTCACGATGGGATTTGGGGAAGGAATTGTGCTGCCCGATACTGGCGTGAAAGCAGACGATGTCAACATCAGGATCTCCTGCAATGCTGTTGCTGGCCCTGTCCTCCCCACCCCAGTCGCCGTCGTCATGGGTGTCGGCTACATCGCCAACGCAACTCTGGACTTTGCCCCGCGCTTTGCCGGGACTGCCGTTGATGTACTGCTGAGCTTTGTGTCTCTCACCACTGTTCAAGAGTTTGAGACAGTCTCCCTCGTGCTACCTGGTTTCACCGGGCCTGGTCATGACGCTGAAGTTCTGGTCTCCGGACAGAGCGGCCACAATTTTTTTCCGGCGGCCTGGGAAGAAAACCGTCAGACACTTGTTTTTATGGTGAAGGATGGCGCTGAAATACCGTATGGCGCTGAAGTCCAGTTGATGGTCCTAGCAGTTGGTGGGATCACGAGCCCTGTGAGAGGTGTCACAGCGCAAGACAGCCCCCCATCGCTGTCCTCAGATGCTGTCCTCGGAGTTGTGGAGCCGCTCGACGTTGCAAGCTACCCGCTCATCGGATCCTTTGCCGACACGCCTGCCTTGACGTTCCTTGAGCCGCGGGCGGGAAGCACATCGGATTTGTTACTGTCCTTGGTGCCTCAGATGCGGATTGAGGTCGGGGAGACGCTGTTCCTGATCCTGCCCGGATTCACGGGTACTGCAACGAGCGTGAGCGATTCCGACAGCACCACGGAATGGCGTCCTGATGATGAGCTCCTTATTTTGAGGACCGGTGTCAACATGTCACGTGGCGATGCAGTCAATGTAACGTTCTCGGGGCTCGGTATCGTTCTTCCGGCAGATGGTGTTCGTGTGGACTCGGGTATTCGTATTGGCGCAAACGTATCCGCCGGAAGCGTGTTGCCAACGCCACTTGCTTCATCGCAACCTGTTGGGTTTCTGGATGGTACCCGTATTGAATTCCCTGCGGCAGAGGTGTTTGCTGGGCGGTCAACTGCAGTTGCGCTCACGTTCCTCCCACGAATGCCTCTCGCGCCAGGCGACAGTGTCACATTGCTGCTCTCCAATTTCTCGTCCTCCGACGGAGCTGGCATTTTCACCCCGGCGTTTTCGATAGTCCCTGGTGACGTATCTTCATTATTTGACCGTGGTGTGATAACGATGTCAGAGTCGGGAGCACTTCGTGTGTCTCTCAGGGCCCGTGTACAAATCTCGGCTGACGATGAGGTTCACGTGATCGTCCCTGCCGATGCTGGTGTGGTAACGCCTGTGCTTGGAATTCCCGTTGACGCTGACTACGTCACGGTTGAAGCTGACGCAGTTGCTGGCTCCGTCTTGGCGACACAGATCCAGTACCTCCAGCCAATTGCCGCTATCAAGTACAGCGAGATTCGTTTTGCGAGGTCGGGCGAAGTGTTGGTGGACAATTGCGAACCATTTGCGAGCGCTGTTGCGGGTGAAATGGTAGGCATATCTCTGCAGCTTGTCTTCGGTACCGACGTGCAACAAGGCCAGAGTGTGACATTATCGCTGCCTGGCTTTGGCGGGCCCGCTAACGTGACTGGAACTGGCACCATGTACGCAAACTGCGATTGTATTTCGGATGACGAGTGCAATGTGTGGAACATGGCGTATACTTGGAATGGCACCATTGGATTTCTAGTGATGGAATTGCCTGTGCCTATCACTTCGAAGTCTTCGGTCTTCCTTACGGTTCAGAACGTGTCAGTGCTGGCGCCCGTTGGGGGCGTTTCTGTCGAGGATGATATCACGGTTGCTGTCACATCTAACGAAACGCATCTTCCCTCAACCACTGTCCAGCTTATTCAACCGATTGGCGCGTTTCTCGACCCGACTTCAGTATCGTTTGACTGCGTCGGAGCTGGAGAGGCAACATCTCTGGTCCTGTCCTTTGTCTCATCGATGGATATCAACAGTGGTGAGACGGTAACGCTCACACTGAATGGATTTGCAGCTGACGACGTGACCATCCTTCCTGTGTCGTCTCCTGCAAACCTGCTAGAGAATGCCGTGGTTGACGGGTCTTCGGAATCATCTGCAGTTATCATAATATTCACCTTTCTCACGGCACTTGATAGCGGCATGCAGGCAACCTTCACCATCGGCAGAGATGTTGGGGTTCGCCTACCAGCTGTGAGCATCACAGGGCGAAGCATCTCGCTCACCATGACCTCAGACGCCCAGCTGGGACCCGTCGTGGCGCGAAATCTTCCAGCGTTCTTGCCCATTCCGGAGCTGGAATGGATGGATCCCTTCTACGCAGGAGAGCTCGTCAGCTTCAACGTGTCATTTACGCCGCAGGGTGCCCTGAAGGCGGGAGAAACCGTGAGTCTTGGACTTCCAGACTTCCAAAGCACCCTTGTCACTGCCTTCACGGTGTCATGGACTCCCGGTGGAGTGTCTTCTGCGCATTGGAGCGCTGGGGATATCCTCGAGCTGACTGTTCCATCTGATGTGCACGCTGGGACGTTGGTGCAGGTTGAGGTCCTTTACGGAAAGTCTGGCCTTCGACTTCCCTCGGCTGGTATCGGTTCGACTTCACGTCTTGAAGATTTTGCAGTTTCAGCCACTTCTTTCGAGGGATCTGCGCGGATGTGCGTATTTAATGTTCCCAACGTCGGCCAGTTCGTCGGTGCACCGTCGGTCTCATTTTCTCGGCAGCTTGTTGGTGCCGCATCGGGGATGTCAGTTAATTTCAAGACGATGATGGAACTGTCTGTCAGCGATACGATAACCCTACATCTTCCCGGATTCACCTCAACCAAAGACGTTCCGTGCATCCCAACAAAGTCTACGCCGACCGCCGTCTTCACAAAGGCGTCTTGGAACCGCGAAAGCGAATTACTGGTGCTCACAGTGGGCGATGGCATTGGCAGACACGTGGCGATCACTGTTGTTATTCCCCAGTCCGCAGGAATTCTCATACCGACCGATGGAATTTCGGATTCGACTTTGCAAATGAGCTCTCCATCGATTTCGGTTCAGGCTAGGATGGGTGCCATTGATTCTGTTCAGCTGAACGTGAAATCGAGAGTGGGAACTTTTTCGAAGGGCGCGCCCTCGAAAGCGTCGATTTCGCTTGATGGTGCCGAAGTCCATAGTATCGTCATCACATGCTCCCCCTCCATGCGGCTCGAAGCTGGCGACACAATTTTTGTCGGTCTTACTGGGTTCAGGCCCCCAGCGGATGGGCTCATCAACGTGGAGGGAACCAGCGTGAGTATGGGCACTGCCACCTGGGACTCAGAGACTTCGCAACTGCCTGTCTCAGTTGCGTTGTCGACCAACCCTCTCATGTCAATCGAAATGAGGCTCACTCCTCAAAACGCAACATTTTTCCCGATGCTTTCTCCAGAGTACGGGCTGGCGTCTTACGACATGGCACTCACGTTGTCTACCAATGCAGCGGCTGGCGGTGTAGATGCAGAGCCGATCAAGAAAACGCTTTTGGTCGACGGCATGATGTCTTGGCCCACACGCCCGAGACTCACACTGACAAGTGAACTTGAGGGGGTCGGAATGGTGCTGCAAGTTTCCGCGCCACTCATTCTCGATTCTTACTTTGCACTCCGTGAGGTGGAGCTGCAGATCGCTGAGTCGACAAATACGACTGAACGTTACAACGAAACGGTTACGGAGGCCATTCTCGTAGAGCGCAATATCACAGAGCTTGTCAATGTGTCGCGATACATCAATGTCAGCTCTATGCGGGACGTGTTGGTCTCGGAAGATTCGCACTCGATTTGCACGGGCGCCGAGACTGTTATCAATGTCTCAATGATGAGAACGTTTCATGATGTCGTTCTGGTTTGGTCGATGGAAAATGTCACAACCTTGCAGAACGTTACTGAACTTGTGAACTCCACCTACGAATTCGAACGGGCTGTCTTCCTCGTGCAAAATAAAACCGTCACTGTGGTGGACATGTACAACGACACCATTGCGGTGTCATTGCCAGGGTTCTCAGGGCCATCTTTCGATGATGTTGTCGCATCAAGCACCGGCAGCTACAGCATGATCGCATCCTGGAACGAGACGATGGAGCTTTTGACCTTTCGAGTCCAGGGACAAGTTGAGACTGGTCAAGCGATGGCACTCACAGTGCCTGCATCGTTGGGTCTGCAGCAACGCGAAGGTGGTATCCCTCGAGGATATTCCGGTGCGATCTTGACAGCTTCATCCAGAAACGAGTCTCTATCGATCTCGGTGTGGGTAGATGTTGAAGGAGCGCTCGAGGGAGCCAGCAGTGTGACCTTTGATCCGGCTCTTGGCGGGGCAGCGACTCAAATCACCTTGTCGCTTGCTCTGAGCGTTACTGTTGAGGAAGGTGAAATGATCGCACTAAAACTCCCGGGTTTCACTGGCCCCCGGGTAAGCAAAACATCTGACATCGGCGGCGCGTCGGGCGATACTTTTGACGCCGTGTGGACGGTGGACTGCCCAGAAACAACGCTGACGCTCATCGTTCGCGAAGGCCGCAGCATTTTGGCACGAGAGCGTATGACACTTGTCATTCCTGCTGCACTTGGAGTGCGCCTCCCATCTGATGGTGTTCGCGTGTCGGGGACTGGTATCGTGGTCGCGACCGATGCTGTCGCAGGCCCAATCGGTGGCACTCCGATCGGCTACGCACAACCTGTTGGCCACTTCGGTGACCGGTTGACGATTGACTTCGTCCCGCGCATCGCTAATACCCCTGCTGCAATCTCGATCGCTCTGCGGCCGGCCATGCCGATTTCAGCCGGCGAAATGATCTCACTTACACTGCCAGGCTTTCAGGCCGCACCAGCCCGCTATGCAGTCAAGCTCGCGCAGAACTGCTCGCACAACTACACGCATGAGACTATGGCAATGTGCGGCTTCAATGTTGACTCATCTGGTGACTGGGTGGCAACCACGCGAACTCTCACGGTGACTCTTACAGTGGCGATGGATCCTGGTGCGGAGGTCGTTCTTTTGATCCCTAGTGGATTACAATTGCCGATCCAGGGTGTGCTGAGCACATCAATTGACCTTACCATCGCCAGCAACGCGTTGATGGGCCCCGTCAAACCTACGGCATTCAGCAGCATCCCACCTGTGGGCTCTTTCTTTTCGTCCAAAATCGACTATGGCGTTGAGATCTTCGACCCAAATGCAGAAGGAACAGTCAAGACGATGCGCACACCGGGAGCACCTAGTGTTATAACTGTCTCATTTCGTGCATCGATGCCGCTCTACCCCGGCGAGAGTGTCATCATGTACATGCCCGGCTTCACGCTACACTCGCGCGAGCTTGTCTGCGTCGAACGAATCTGTGAGTACATGCGCACAGCGACTTGGAATGGGGACACGCATGAATTGACACTTCGCATTCGCCAAACGGTTTCGCCAGGCACTGAAGTGTTCTTCAGGATTGTCAAGTCTGTGACCATGAAGCTCCCGATCCTTGGGATCCAACAGAACGACCCTGCGTACACGATTTCTGCAACTGCTGCTGAGCGGTCTGTGGCTCCAGTCCCTGTGATGACGGTGGTCCCGCTGGGATCTTTCAAGGACACTATATTGACCTACAACCCTCCAGAGGCGAATGCGACCGTTTCAATTATATTACGCTTCGTCACCACCCACAAGACATTTTCTCGGCAGCGCCTCAAGCTGCATCTTCCTGGGTTTTACAGGCTGACATCGAATCCGTTGAGTTACCTTCAATTCTACTCGACGCCTGATGGCATCTTTGACACGGCACAGTGGGATGCTGCCACAGAGACCATTGCGATCGTTGTTGGCAAGACCGAACTCTCTCGCGACACCTTCATTACTCTCGTCATCGCGTCCTCATCGGGAATTCGGCTCCCGGAGGATGGCGTTCTGGAAAACCAAGAGACACTTACATTGCAGCTGGACCAATCAAGCGCCCCCATGGATCCAATGCCGATCTCTACTTCTTCTGGACTTGGTGCCAACACATTTCGCTTCGGCAACACCTCGATGTCATTTTCCAACTTTGCTGCAGGGAAGCCAACTGCAATCACATTCGAGTTCTCCACGACGCTTTTCCTCACCCGCACAGATCCGGTCATTCTGAAACTCCCTGGCTTCTCAAGGAGCGCCGGTTCAGGGGATTGCTTTGAATTTTCTGACATCAAAGATGGCATCATGTCTGTATACTGGGATGAGCTTTTAGAGCAGCTCACGTTGCGTGCGAAACGCTACACTGTCGAAAACACAGCCTTTAATGTCACAGTAGCAGAGTCGTGCGGCATCCGCCTTCCCATTGCGGGTATCCGGCGGAACGATCCGCGTTACACACGGCAGCTGAACGCAGCGGGCGGAACGATCTTGGCGGACTCAATCGACTCGGTGCAAACGGTTGGTTCCTTGACCTTCACACCGACGCTCTCTTTCACAGATCCACTTGCTGGAGAAGAGACTGAAATAACTCTCACTTTCACTCCGAAGATGGAAATTCGCGCAGGGGAACACATCACCCTCTTTTTGCCTGGTTTTGAAGCCGAGGACGGCGAGATTAATGTCACTTCATCGACCGACCCATTCGCGTTCAGCCGTGCGATGTGGCAACAGAAATCGCCTGTAACAGAACTGGCTGAGTTCGTTGAGGAACAGGAGTATGTTTTTGACAACGTGACCGCAGTTCCAGAACTGTTCTATTTTTCGACCCGCGAGGTCACGGCAGTGCCATGGTGCGCTCCGAACCTGCGGTTTGTCAACATCAGCTCGACGCGGATGGTGAACGTCACGTTCAACGCCACGGATCTACGCAACGTGACTTTTATGCGAATGGTGACGCGTGAGCGTACCCTGGCCCGCCTCGACATTATTCTGGACCAGGACTTGTCTCCCTGTGAGCTTGTCGCCTTGACTCTTCCGGCTGAAGGGGGTCTTCGACTCCCATTGGTCGGAGTCCGCGCAAATCAGCCAGACCTGCTCGTGTCCACCGATGCCGTAGATGGTCCGATACCGCCGGTGCCGGTCACCTCTACGCAGTCGGTCGGCAACTTGAAGGATCTCAAAGCCTCCCTTTCAACGCTTGTGGCAGGCGCGGTGACCGAGCTGCGCATATCCTTCGTGCCAATGATGGATCTCGTTGAGAACGATATACTCTTTTTCAATCTTGTGGGCTTTACAGTCGACTCGACGGCAGAGCGCCTTCCGATTGAGTCTCTGCCCGACGGCACATTCGTTGAATCCAGATGGGACCCTCGCTCGGAACAGTTTGCACTTTCTGTGTCTGCACCTGTCAAAGCGACGATGCCGGTCACAATTTTGTTTCCACCGCACATCCAACTGAGGCTTCCGCGCGACGGTATTTCCGCTTTGGACGACAACTTTTTCTATTCGGTAGATTCTGTGTCAGGTAATGTGAAAACAACCATCGCGAATTTTGCTCCGGTGGGGCACTTCGCCCTCTCGCGCCTACAAGTGCTTTCCCCAAAGGCCGCTGACACTACGGCGATCAACGTGATCCTGCAGCCCACTATGCTGATTCAGGAGGGCGAGAGCGTGTCTTTGACGCTCCCGGGGTTTTCAATGCCCTCAGTTGATGCTGAGATGACTGTTCTGTTGGGAGAACTGGATATTCCAATGCCGGTTGTAAACGGCGGCAACATGAGTAACAGCACCAATACCAGCGATGTCGGGAATCTTGAGGTGTTCGATTGGAGCTTGGCTGATCTGGAGCAAGCTGCGAACATCTCGGCCAATTTTCAGTGGCACACCAATGTATCGATGCTGGAGGTGTATCTTCCGCAGGAAATTCTGCCGGGTCAAACATTTGTCATAGCAGTTCCGGAGGAGTTGGGACTGCGTATTCCACTGGATGGTATCCGCGCGAATTCCCCTGAACTCACTGTCCAGACAATGGCAACGCAGGGACCTGTGTTGCCGACATCAATTCAGACTTCAACAGCGGTCGGCGCATTTCGGGAGTCGACTCTCTCTCTCTTTCCGCTACAAGTTGGTGTACGCTCGGAGATAAACTTCACATTCGTTCCCGAAATGCGCCTGGAGGTCGGCTCTATTTTGACAGTGGTGCTCGAGGGATTCACAGGCCCGGACAACTTGCCCCGTCGGCTCAATGTGACCACGGAGGCCTGCGATCCCAACCAAACAGTAATTGAGAATGTGACCACGACCGTGAATGGCACAAATTACACGTCAGAGGTCATGGTTGCCGTTGACTGCGCAACGACACCAAATATTACAAACGAGACAATCTTGTGGACCAACGAAACATTTCCCACAGCTATTGCCAACGCGACGTTTTCGATTTGTCCACAGCTAGGTGCTTCTTTCCGGCATGCACTGTGGGACAGTGCGAATTCATCCATAATCCTGCATGTTTCGGAAACCATTGAGGCGGGTTCCATAGTTGTCGTCTACGTTCCAGCCGACGCTGGAATCTATTCTCCATCTAGAGGAATCGAAACAAACTCTACGAAGTTCACAGTAAGCACAGATTCGAGTGCGGGACCTGTCCTTCCGACAGCCGTGCAGCGTTCACCGGCTCTGAACTACTCTGCAGAGGTACTTTGGTCTGCCATCTCTTACACTGCTGAAGTGCTCAGGGCGGGGTCTTTCGTCAGCATCGAGGCAGAGTTTGTCATGAGCATGTCGTTGCACCGCGGCGACGACGTTACGCTTACGTTGGCGGGCTTTCACTCTCCGTGCAACCGCGAAGACTGCCCAGCCGGGTCGTACCGCTCGCAGTGCGACCTGACAGTCGCCCAAGACACGTTCTGCGCGCCGTGCTCGTTCGTTCCACCGGCAAATGCATCGTTGTCAACAGCCACACCGTTTGACGCGGACAATTGCACGTTCTTGTGCAACGAAGGTTTTTATAGAAATGGATCAACGTGCTTTGCGTGCAACCAGTCATCTTGTCCATCCGGACACTACCGTCCCCTTTGTGAACAAGGGGTCGCTGTGTTCGACCCCGAATGCGTTCCGTGCACATCCCCTGAACATGCGACCGCGATCTACGCGGCGCGCTTCCTGAATGACTCGTGCTTCTTCACTTGCGAGGATGGATATTTTGCGAATGGCTCCGACTGCTCCCCATGCAATTCAACGGCATGCCCTGATGGATTTTTTCGCGACACGTGTGTCGACTCCGCTACATCGGACGCAGCTTGTCTTGAGTGCAGTGCGCCGCCAGCGAACGGTATCTTAGGTCAAGCGGAGTTTCCTTTCAATGACTCGTGCAGCTTCTCGTGCGAGCCTGCTTTCTTTGTACTCAATGGAAGCTGTGCGCCGTGCAACGTCTCAAATTGCTCGGTCGGCGAGTTCCGTGATGTCGATTCGTGCACCACTTCCGACGCTCTCTGTGTATCCTGCACTGCCGCTCGTCCGACAGCCAACAGTTTCTTTGAAAGCACGGGAATTCCTGCGTGGACCGACTCGTGTGACTGGCGTTGCTTCGAGGGATACTGGCGGGATGGCAGTGACTGCCGGGAATGCAGCATCGGAGATTGCCCGTACGGGCAATACCGCCTCCCTTGCAACAAGTTCAGCGACAGCATTTGCTCGGCTTGTAGTGGTTTGCCAAGCGACCCAACTGGTGTTGTGTGGACGTCGCCAGGCGTGCCTTCTGATTCCGACAACTGCTCTTGGACATGCGCGAATGGTTTCTTCTTGAACGGCACCGTTTGTATGGCCTGCTCGGAGGCCCCGTGCGGGTCCAACGAATACCGTGGTCAGTGTGGTCCAGCAACTGACGCAGTGTGCGTGCGCTGTCCGACCTCCGGCCTGACCGGCGCAAGCAAGCCCGAACCGTTTGCGTCATGCCAGTACGGGTGCCGCCCTGGCTTCTTCGGGACGGCTGCTGGTAGTTGCCTTGCATGCTCAACGCCAACATGCGCTGAAGGCTTCTTTGCGAATGCATCGTCCTGCATGGGCGATCGCGACACAGTTTGCGCCCCATGCACGCGCCCGCTGGATGCGACATACATTCCAGGCACCCAGAACTGCTCGTGGACGTGTAATGATGGCTGGTTTCGTTCTGGCGACCAGTGCCTCCAGTGCAGCACGTCCGCATGCACAGAAGGTTTTTATCGGGGAGTCTGCACAGTTGAGCACGATGCGGCGTGCATGCCGTGCACTGTTGGCCCGCAGTTCTCTGCGCCAACTCTCGCGGTAGTGATTGATCGGGATTCATGCGGATTCCAGTGCGATCGCGGATACTGGAATGCACCTGGGACTCTCAATTGCTCTGCGTGTAAGCCTGCCTTGGATTGTCCTCCGACGCAGTTCTGGCGCGAATGCACTCACACTGAGGAGGGACGCTGTGAAGACTGTGCCATCCCGTCGAGCGCTGTCCTCGAGTTCAACACCAGCGAGTGTGCATTCAAGTGCGTCAATGCGACCTTCCGCAATGGTAGTGCCTGTGAGCCGTGCTCTCGCACATGCCCTACAGGCTTTTACGTCGGAGAGTGTTCAAGCAAAATCGATTCACCTTGTCATCCCTGTAACAATTCGATTCCGTTGAACGCGAGCTACGCCAGCCCCGGTATCCCATTTGACGTCAACAATTGCTCGTGGCAATGTGACGCGGGACTGTTCTGGAACGCATCTGCCGCTATGTGCGCTCTCTGCACAGCGGGACCATGCGCCTTCGGATTCGAGCGTTCTGCTTGTTTGCCCTGGGCAGACGCTTCCTGTGTACCCTGCGCTCGACCAGAGGATCCTTTCGATGGCGTTCCTACTGCAGCTGAGGCGGCCTACGCGACACTGCCAGCGATCGCCGTGGAGGGTGGGCCGTTCGACGCTGGATATTTTCTCTCCTCTCGCGCCGATGGCCTCGTTCGCCTGCTTTTCTCTGTCAACGCCTCAGTGGACGAGGAGCAGGTTGTTCGTGTTCGTGTGCCGCATTCGGCAGGCATTCAAGTCCCTGTCGGTGGACTTGTCGCGTGCGACACCGGGAGCATCTGCAATTTGACTCTGGCGTCAAGTGCGACTGCGGGGCACGTACCCGTCACGCAGGTTGGCAATGCGCCTGCAATTGGCTCATTCCATAAATCCGGGCGTGTACGCTTCGACACCCCAGCAGCTGCGCAGGCAACGGCGGTCGAGCTTGCTTTCACGCCGTCAATGCGCATCGGCGTGGGTGAGACCGTGTCTCTCACGCTGCCTCGGTTCTCTGCCTCTCCGTGGGATTCAGACATCGCCGTAGATTCTAACGGCGTCGGAGCTCAAGCTGCATGGGCCAACAACACTCTCGTCCTAACCTTCGAGCACGAACTTCCAGCTGGCACCCCTGTATTATTTGTAGTGCCGGAGTCTGCAGGCCTCGTGCTGCCGGCAGATGGTGTCGCGCTCGACGACGCATCAGTAACCCTGTCCTCAGATGCGGCGGATGGGAAGGTAATTCCGACTCCCGTCTTTTCGACGCAGGCTGTCGGCACCTTCATGTTCACTGGCCGTCTCATTTTCAATGCGACATCTGACTCCTCGTCTTCGAATTTGTCGCTCAGCTTTGTACCTCAAATGCGCATTGCGCCTGGAGAAACAATTGTACTGCGGATGATTGGCTTTCAGATTGACAACACTTCTGTGACCTTTGAGGCCGCGGGATCGAGGCTTGTTTCGCAGGCCACCTGGAGTGTTGCAGAGGAGACACTGACAATGACGGTCCCCACTGAGCTGGTTGATAACGCCCCCGTCCAAGTCGAGATTCCAGACCGCGCTGTACTGGACCTGCCGACGGATGGCGTGCGTGCAGACGACGCTATTTTCTCGCTCTCAACCAACGCAGTTGCTGGGCCTGTGATTAGTGAGGCGATTGAGCTCTTTTCGCTGGTCGGGTCCATTTCAGAGAGCGCGGTCCTCACCTTTTCGTCCCATGCCGCGGCAGGCGAGGTCGCCCAGTTTGAAATTTCGTTCACACCCGCGATGCAGCTTGAAGAGGGCGCAGAAGTGACGCTTCGCATTCCAGGATGGTCCCGCGTCGAGGGTTCGGTAACGCGGTGCATCGGGACGAATACGACCGTCACAACCGTCTCGTGGGACGAAAGCAAGAGCGAACTTGTCATGTTTGTGGCGGCAGGCACAGGTGCCGGAAACAAAGTGTCTGTGTTGATACCTGATGGAGTGGGTCTCCGTATTCCAAGTGCGGGGCTAACCCATTCCGATGCAGACATCAGCGTCTCAATTCGTGTCCGCAGCTTGGTGCCACCGAGCCCTGTGCTGCATTTCCCAGCTGTTGGTTACTTCATGGAGTCGTCTCTGAGTTTCTCCTTGAGCAATGAATTCGAATCACCCAACGTTGGAGCAAATTCTGCAATTGCATTGGGATTTACGAGCAATGTGAACATTTTATCGGGTGATGTTTTGAATGTCACCCTCCCGGGATTCACTCTCGGCCAAGATGTTGTCCTCACCACATCGTCCTGGTCCGTTTCGATCACAGCGAATTCGACGAACGGGCTCTTGCTGTCTTTGACTGCTCTTGTGGATCTTCTCGCCGGGGCCAAATCATCGGTTGTGATCCCCAAGAGCACGGGTGTATCCGTTCCAGAGAACGGCCTGCCAGCGAACCACAGTGATCTCACCATTTCTCTCACGAGCGCAAGCGGCAGCATTCCTGCGACATCCTTCTTGGTCACTGACTCAGTAGGATTGTTGGCTTCACGCCCTCGTATCAGCTTTTCAAATGCCGTCGCGGGCGCGGCTACGTCCCTGTTTCTTTCGTTCACGTTCGCAGAGGATCTAACGCCAGGGGCAATCATAAATGTGTCTCTGCCCGGATTCTCCAGTGTGACAGGGGCCGTTACTTTGCTCTCTGACGATGGGCCGCTGAGAAATGTTTCAGGATACCTGACGGCGTCTTCAACTGCGTCGATTCTAACAATTGTTCTCCATAGCGGGCACCGCTTTCTCACGGGCGACTTGAGTGTTGAAATCGACACCTCTGCGATGATTTCACTACCCACAAGAGGGGTGGTTGGTAACGGCGAGATCATGGCAGAGGTTTCTCAAAATGGATCGACGGCGTCTACAAAAGCCGAATTTGATGCGCAGGCGGTGGGCGCCTTTTTGAGGATTCCAACGTTGGAATTCAGCCCGTCCAAGGCCTCCGAGCCTCACAACCTCACATTTACGTTCACTACGACAATGGGGCTCAACATGTACGAGAGTGTCGCGCTGTTCCTTCCCGGCTTTACAGGGCCACCGATCATGGAAACGCTCGCCGTAGACTTAAAAAAACACGTACATGTTGAATGGAACTCCTCGACAGCAATGCTGCTGCTTACTATGGACTGTGGTACTCTGCTGGAGCCGTACACGGAGCTGCGTCTCGTTCTCGACGCGTCACTTGGTCTCACACTTCCATGGGATGGCCTCCGTAAGAATGCGCCGCTCCATGTTGTTGTGAAAGCAGCTGCAGGTCGAGTTGAGCCGACTGCTGTCCAGGCACCTTCTATCGGGCATCTGCACGAACCCTCCATCCGATTCCGGAAGCCGGTGGCAAATATGTCTGCCGACATGACGCTTCGTTTTTCTCCTCAAATGGATCTTAACCCAGGTGATATGGTTCTTCTCCGCCTTCCCGCGGGATTCTCTGGTGGAAAATCCTGCTTCGCTGTTTGGTCGTCAGACCTTGATGTGCTACATCGCGCGACCTGGAGCGCCGATCGGCGTCTCCTGCGCTTTCAAGTGACTGGGGCCCTTCCCGCATATGAGCGGGTAGAGGTGGTCATTCCTGCGTCGGCTGACATCCGGCTCCCGGTACACGGCCTCGTTGCAAATCACAGCGGATTCATGGTCGCAGCGCTCGCTGCAGCAGGAAATGTGACTTACACCCAGGTGAACAATTCTCCAGCGGTTGGGGCGATGCGATCGAAGCTCTCGTACTGGCGCATAGACACACCAGCCTCACTGGTCGTGTCTCACGTAGATTTGCAACGAACGGATGGCATCACTGTTGGGGTTACGGTGGTTTTCGCTGACTCCGCCGTTGCTGGATCGAGTGTTCTACTCAACATGTCCTTCGGGGATATCGAAACGGTCGATTTGACGGTTCAGTCAGATCCTGCATCGGGAATACTGTCGGCTTCGTGGAGGAAGGTGTCTCATGGTACCGCACTTGCACTTCAGATTGGTGCAGACATTGCCGCTGGTTCGGTTGTGTCTTTCACAATGACCAGCCCGAGCTTCGGCGCGATATCAGACCCGGTTGAGCTGCAATCGCACGGTTCCACCAGCCTGCACAGGCAGGTTGTGGTTGGCGTGTATGCCGGAGCACCGATTCTTTCGTTCAGTTCGTCCTGCGCATCTAATTCGTCCGAATATACATCCTCTTATATTGTAGACGACCAGTCCAACAGCGAAGAGCCCACGCTACGTTACGAAGTGCGGCTCTCGGCAGATGTGGAGTTCAACGACACGTTGATTCTCCCGATACCCCCCTTTGCTACCATTCCTTGTTCAGCAAGCGTCACAGTTGTTTCACAAGGCGCTGGTTCCTTCGAGGAGATAAGCGCAGGATCGTCGGCTGGTGTTCTGCGCCTGAGGGCGTCAAGCTTCGTCGCGGCAAATAGTTTGATTTCTCTTGTGGTGTTGCTTGACGTCCCCCTTAAGCTTGGCTTTGGCATGGAGGGCGCCTCTGTTAGTGTGAAACGATTTGCAGCCGTCAGTGGCTACTTGAATACCACTCACAAGGTGCCGGACGCAAAGATTTCAATTGCGGTGACTCCGTGGATGCGTTTGCTTCCTGGTGAAAAGGTCACCCTGTCGCTGCCCGGGTTCAAGGGACCAGACTTTTCTTGCATTTCTGATTCGGAAGTGTCCACGGCAGCGCTCGCCTCTGCATCATGGACCGTAAGCGAGACGCGACTGGATCTAACAGTGGGTCTACCTGGAATAGCTGCCGGTGAAACAGGTGTTTTTGTCTTGCCCTTCTCGGCAGGGATCTCTCTGCCTTCGGCCGGATTACTTCAGAACTCGCCTCATCTGACTATTTCGACAGATGCTGCATCAGGGCCCATGCTTCCGCAAGCGATATCGGAGTCCCCTGCGGTAAACGGTACAGGAGCACTTGTCATGGAAAATGCAGAGGGGTCCTTCACGCTGTCCGAGCTCTCTTTTGGAATGCCGCGCACTGGCACTCTCACGCCACTCGTGCTTCTTCTCACGGCGACGATGCCGCTCAATGAATTTGAGTCAATTATGTTGTATCTTCCGGCGTTCATAGGACCTGCCACGAAAATGCTACAAACTCTTACTGGCCCCTCGGGTGATGCGTTTTTCGCACTGTGGACGAGCACTTGTCCTGATGGAACCCTGACGCTCACCCTGCGCAAGGGGTTTCACATTGCGGCCGGCGAATTAATCGAGCTGATCATTCCTGTCACCAGCGGGATCATGCTGCCAAAGGCGGGTGTTCGATTGGGCTCACACGGCATTACTATCTCAAGCGATGCAGTGGCGGGGCCAGTGCGACCTGAGATTGTCAAGACTGTGCAACCTGTAGGCTTCCTTACGGAGAGAAGTATCGACTTTGACCCGAGAGCTGTAGGCCTTGCAGTCACTGTGGTCATACGATTCGAAACGTACATGGACCTTGCGTCAGGTGATAGCGTAACGGTTGTGTTGAACGGCTCGTCTTCTTTTACGGGGCGGACCTGTTTCCCAATCTATTCCTCCCATGGTCATGCCTTCTCGTCTGCCACGTGGGACTTTGAAGCACACACACTGGACTTTCCCGTTGTTGGCAACTTATCGGCTCAGACGTCTGTGCTCTTGGTCGTGCCTTCCTCCGCAGGTATCATGCTTCCGCCGGACGGCGTAGCTGCGAATTTTTCGGGTCTTCTTCTTTCAGCCAGCGCGGTTGCTGGAAACGCTTTCCCAGAAGAGTTTGGAAATTCTGCGCCTATCGGGGCAGTGAATGCCTCAGCATCGTACAGGCAATTTGATGACGTGGCTGCATCCAGAGTTGCCGTCACGGTTGATTTGGCTGACACTCATGCAAATTTCACAGTTGCGGTTTCATTTTCCTTCGACACTGCAATCTCGAGTGGCACCGTCATCTCCATGGTCGTGACCGGTATTGGTAGTCTGAACCTGGAGAACATTTCAGTCACTTCAAAACCAGAGGGTGCGATTAGGTCGGCTTCGATCCGCAGCGATGGGACTGAACTCTGGTTCTTGGTTGTGAAAAATATCTCGGCTGACTCAGCTGTAACCATGTGGATGGATATGGCGGAGTTTTCCAATCCTCACTTGGCATCGCACATCTCTTCCGAAGGCACCCAGTATCCAATCGAGCATGTTGCAGTCGGACTCTTTGCTGACACCTTCGAACCTGTGTTTTCTTTCGACAAGTCTTGCAACGCCAATGGCTCTAATGCAACTGTTGCAATACTGACCGGGGGGGAATATGCCTCGTCAGGAAATGGATACTACCTCACATATATGTTGCGTCCCGCCTCTACGTTGAACGTCAATGACACGATAAATCTTACTCTTCCATTCTTTGCGGAAACAACCCTAGGCCCGGTGACATCACGCGGCGTGGGCGACTTCGATTACCTGAGAGAGCACACCCCGTCCAGAAGTTTTGCGCTCAATGTCACGTCGCCTGTTGCACCTGACCATTTGGTCGTCATTCGGGTGTTGACACAAAGTATTGTGTTTTCTAGCGCTACTGCAGTGTCTACATCTGTCGAGGAGACAGGAATCATGTCGAAATCATCTGCGTCGTTGCTGCCCTCTAGCGTGTTGCCGTTTTCGATCCCAGTTGTGCTGATGCGTCGCGGCGTATCTGCGGGGCTCACTGTGCAGCACTCAAAACCCGGCGATAGTATCACGATCAAGTTGTCACCATACATGCCTCTCAACGCTGGCGAGACTTTCGAGATCGATCTGCCCACCTTTACAGGGGCTGGAAGCGAGTGTCTTCTTCATCTCTCGGAGCACCAGGGTATATTCGAGAAGGCGGAATGGTTTGCTGGCCGACTGACACTGACAGTTGGCTCTGAAGGAATGGAAATAGGCGCTGAGGGTGTCGTTAGCTTCCCTTCTGTTGCTGGGCTCAACTTACCAGAGGCAGGTGTTCCCGAAAATTGGGAAAATCTCACAATCAGGACGGATGCAGTTGCTGGGCCTGTCCTCCCCACAACTTTAATGTCACCCTTCGTGAACGGTTCAGATGTTCCAAAGCAAACCTCGCTGCCCGCTGGAGCCTTCGTCGGTGAATTGTCGCTCTCCTTTGACCCCCCACAGGCCGGGGCCCCGACAGCAATCACTCTGCGATTTACGCCGTCCATGCCGTTACGCGAGTATGAGAGTGTTTCAGTGTATCTTCCGGGCTTCATGGGCCCGGAGCTGGAGGGCGTCGGTGTTGTCGGGGGCGCAAGTGGGTCACGCTTTACGGCCTCTTGGTCGCAGCTCTGCCCGGCATATACAATGACTTTTACGCTTGGGCCCGGGAAGTCTGTTGCATTCAATGAGTCTGTTGAAGTAACTGTGCCAGCTGCCTCCCTGATTCGTTTGCCGACGGAGGGCATCCGTGAGAATTCAAGTAACTTTACTATTTCCTCTGAAGCTGCAACGGGCCATGTCTACAGCGCAGTGATTAGCTCACCTGCTCCTATCGGTGCCTTCTTTAATGTCGCACTTGAGTTCTCGCCCAAGGTCGCGGGCGCTCTTGCATCATTAATCTTGAAATTCGAGCCGCAGATGCCTTTGGCTGCGGGAGAAACGATCAATCTGTTTCTTGACCCTTTGCTCACTGGCGCAGAAGCACCGTGCATTCCGTCCGCCAGTTCCCCGCTCGGCTTCTTTGGACCCGTTTCATGGAATGCTAGCGAATCAAGATTGCTTTTCACTACACTTGTGGCTATTCTTCCAGGTGAATCTATCAGCATCGTGGTGCCCTCCGTTGCAGGAATCAGACTTCCAGAGCAAGGTGTTCTTCAGGGATCTACGTTCGGATTTTCTACTGCAGCAGCAGGAGGGGCGATTCCTCACACTGCCTTAGACGACTTTACACTCGTTGGAGGATTGAGCGCTTCGATGATGCGGATTGATCTTGAGAAAAACGGTGGCGTGCATGCTGTTGCGATATCGTTCACCGCGACTTTCCCGCTGCTTTCAGGCGAGTTCGTTTCACTAGCGCTGGATGGCTTTTCGGGGCTGCGTCCCCGCTTCGCGTCATACTGGTTCCTTTCACCAGTGCCGATCCTTAGGAGCAAGTTCTTCCTCGCCCAGGAAGATGCGACCGCATCCGTTGGTTCATGGGATGCTCATGGCGCAACGGCAGAGGTCATGCTGCCCTACAATTTGGCAGCCAACACACCGGTTACGTTTGTCATTCCCGACTCTTCTGGATGCAAGGAATTCGGTGGAAACGAGAGTGAAATCTTTGGTTTGAGACTTCATTCTGAAGGAGCGGCACGCAATGAGAGTGCTTTCAAACTATCGTTGAGTGGTGCCGGGGGAATTGTTCCCATGGTCACCTTCAAGAGTTCGCCATCTATCGGATATTTTTCCGCTGAACCTGAAGTGGTGTACTGTAACACCCCCGACACGGAAAATTGCGATGCCGGGCATGTCGCGGACATCACGTTTTCCTTCATGCTCAACGTACCAGCTGCGCCAGTAACCAAGACGCGCGCTGTGAATAGAACTCAGACAATCTACACCACGGAGACAGAAATTTACAACGTGACGGTGAATACGACATACCAAGCAAACGTTTCTGTGGTATACAACATCTCCAAAACGATCAATGTAACCCGTTTCGAAAATGTTACGATTCTCGTCATCACCCCAGATATATGCTTCGGCCCGAACGTCACCGAAGAGCAGAATGTGACTGAACTCACACCGATCACTGAAGAAGTGGTCGTCTACGATCTTGTTGACGGAATCGAGCTCCGCAACTTCACGAAGTCGAACACCGTAACAAATACGAAGAATCTCACAGTTGCAACCAACATTACGGTTCTAGAATACTTGAACACCACTTCTTTCCCAACGCTGGCTCTTCAACTTCCTGGGTTTGCTGGTGCCAATTTTAGCAACCTTGAGGTTGCATCTGACGATTTTGAACGGTACATCATCAGTGGCACATGGGACCCGGCTACAGAGGAACTATTCATGACGGTTGATGGCACGATACCATCTGGTGAGATGGTGAATATTAGAATCCCCGCCGCGAAGGGGGTTCGACTCCCTATTGGCGGCATTCATCCTGGCAGAGATGCTCGTCGCGTCTTCACCGTTGATTCCATATCATGGAGAGCTTCACGGTTGTACTCGATTGCGCCCATCGGTGCCTTCCTGTCGTCGAAGGTGACATTTGGACCCGACTATGTTCGTGCTGGAGACGTAGCCAAGGTCTTGATCTCATTCACGGCTGGCATGCCCCTGGTCGAAAATGACATGATTCAGCTGTATCTCGAAGGCTTTTCAGGCCCGCAAGTTACTGGACTCGGACTCCTGGGTGGTATTTCGGGCGAAAAGTTCGCAGGCCTTTGGACAAATTCGTGTCCAGGCCTCACACTTTCATTCATTCTGCGGCTTGGGCATCAAATTGGGATAGGCGAAACGGTCGAAGTGCATGTCCCAGAAAGCTCAGGCATCAGGATCCCAAGCACCGGTGTCCGCATCGGCGGAGGTCTCGCGACTGGCGTTCATCTCACTACATCTGCCGCAGGCGGACCAGTTTCTATGGAGCCTGTCGCAGCTGTTATGCCTGTCGGCACCATCGATCGTCGCATGATAAGCTTCGAACCAGCAACTTTGGGGGCCCCCGTAGTTGCAACGGTGCAGTTCTCACTGGGAATGGCGATGAGTGATGGCGACGCCGTTGACCTCCTTCTCGTGAACTTCACAGCCAAGCGAGCATGCTTTTCCATCTGGTCCAACGAGGGCGACACATTCTCATCAGCGGTCTGGGACGAAGTGAGTATGAAATTAAGCTTCCCAGTTGTCGGGAATATTGCAAAGGGTGCTGACATTGTTATCGTTGTTCCATTGTCTGCTGGATTGCAGCTTCCATCTACTGGAATTCCTGCCAACACCAGCGGAATCAAGCTTTCAGCTAACGCCACGGATGGTAATGCGTATCCCGAGACAGTCCAAAATGATTTCATCAATCAAACTTCTGAGGTCGAGGCTAACGCAGCTTCGCCTGGAGCCTTCGTCGGTGAACTGTCGCTCTCCTTTGACCCCCCACAGGCCGGGGCCCCGACAGCAATCACTCTGCGATTTACGCCGTCCATGCCGTTACGCGAGTATGAGAGTGTTTCAGTGTATCTTCCGGGCTTCATGGGCCCGGAGCTGGAGGGCGTCGGTGTTGTCGGGGGCGCAAGTGGGTCACGCTTTACGGCCTCTTGGTCGCAGCTCTGCCCGGCATATACAATGACTTTTACGCTTGGGCCCGGACAGTCCATTGAAGCCAGCACGAGCGTAGAGGTGGTCCTACCATCGTCGGCGCTTGTGCGCCTTCCTGTTGATGGTATTCGCAGGGACTCGCAGGTGTATCTGATATCTTCAGATGCTGTGGAAGGGCCTGTTACCGGCCAAACAATGGATTCCCCGGAGCCTCTAGGCGCCCTATTCAATCTTGCGCTCGACTTTTCCCCAAAAGTTCCAGGCGCAATCACTTCGATCGTGTTCGACTTCACCCCGCAGATGCCAGTTGCTGCGGGAGAAGTGATCGAATTATACCTTGATTCCTATTTTGAGGTCCCGGATACAGACTGTGCCGCGACCCTTTCTGAGCCTTCTGGGCTCTTTGGTGGAGCAACGATCACGTCAGCAGACAACAAGATCGTGTTTCGTTGCCTTCAAGCGCTACCCCAGATGAAATCATTGCGTGTCGTTGTTCCTGCATCAGCTGGAATCAAGCTGCCGACAGAAGGAGTGTATCCTGGGTTTCACGAATTTGTTTACGCCACTCCGGCACTTCAGGGCCCTGTCCCAGAAACTTTAGTTCCTTCTCAAGACCACCCGTACGTTGGCGTAATTCTTGACGATTCTCAGCTTACAATCGAGACAGCAGACCTTGATCAAGACACGGTCGTGAACGTTGAAGTGACCTTTCGGTCTCTCGAGCAGTTTGGACCAGGCGATAAAGTCACACTCACACTCAAGGGCATTCAGTGTGCCTCTGTTACATGCGTGGACATGAGCTCCCTGGGCCGCACCTACCGCTGGCTTCCAGATGCCGCCGAATTCACATACGTGCTCGACACTGAGTACGATTGGTATGAACCAATTACAGTGAGCTGGCCTATCGGGGGGATCCTGTTCGATTCGAGTGGTGGTAGCCTGCGCTCTGCAGCCAGATTGCACGAATTCCGCAGTAAAACAGCCGTGGCGTCTATCTCCGTGATTCATTCGGTGGCAACAATCGATCCAGTTGAGGTGCAGTTCACCCCAGGTGTCGGGAATCTGCTGTTGCGCCCCCGTCTCTCTTTTGGAGATGCGCGTGCAGGAGCAGCGACGAGCATCGATTTCACCTTGAAATTGGCGAACTCTGCAGAAGCAGGTGATGTGATTGAAATCTTGCTTCACGGTTTTGAGGGCAAAGAATGGTATTCAGAGGAACTAGACGTTGCGGAAGGTGGGTTGTATGACGACATGGACTCATCATCATCATCATCATCATCATCATCATCATCGCCATCATCATCATCATCAT
>ENA-UOXV01000961-UOXV01000961.1-marine-metagenome-genome-assembly--contig:-NODE-961-length-41316-cov-6.507113_pt1 | contig 41316 bp, 42 predicted proteins | sample MGYA00238165_ERZ766961 | MGnify/ENA primary metagenome ERZ766961 (study PRJEB28924, sample SAMN03173240) | marine metagenome | biome: Marine; feature: Water; material: Subsurface seawater | place: North... | reverse complement strand
GAAAGTATTAAACTTTTAAATCTATCAGAGCTTGCCGCAATTGCTTGTTGAGCAACCATACCGCCCATTGAGTGCCCAACTAAATGACATTTTTGTATTTCTAATTCGTCCATCATAGTTACCAAGCTATCGCTAAGGTATTCGAAAGTCATTTCTTTATCTAATTTTGAGCTACCATATCCAGGCATATCCCAGGCAACCGTTCTAAATTCTTTAGAAAAATATTCTAATTGAAATTCCCAAGAGTTACTATCTCCACCAATGCCATGCAAAAATATTATAGACTCTTTATTTGACGAACCTTCTATTATATAATTTAAATTATTTTCCATTAGAATGCATCTGTTAAAGTGCCCTCTTCAACTACCACAGTATCGTCTATTTTTATTGAACAGTTGCCAATAGGTAGGTCAAAATGGCCAAGGGTAAAACGTTTTGCGAACTCATTCGCTCCTGTTGAATATAAGAAATTACCTGCATAAGCCCGTATTTCTGTTCCATTGGTATCGTTTTTATCGTAAAATGTAAGTGCTTCGTAACGTGCTCTTTCATTCATTCCCCAACCTACATGCGAAGTCCCGTAAGCGTTTTTATCTCCCCAAGCTTCCATATAACGGCGAAACATATTGGCGTCAGTTCCAGAGCCCGATATATCCGTTACAAAGTCATTTTCAATCACCATCGATATCGGGTTTTCCAAGTATCGCTTAAACGTGAGATTAATATCGCCGGTGTCCATAACTAATTTCCCATTTACAGTATCTTTTAAAGGGAAAGACACGATAATGCCACCCGGCCAGTGAGCAACTGTGCCAGGTCTGTCGCAATAGCCCCAGACTCCTACCGTAGGCGATTTTTCCATTTTTATTCTTAGATCAGTTCCAGCCTTAGAAGTTACGTGCATTATTTTTGAGGACCTTGTAAATTTAACAGCTTCTTTGATCCTTGGTGTTAATTCCGGGTCAGGTAATAGTCGCTCTAAGGCATCCGGGTGCTCATCAGAAATCATTAAGAAACGAGCTCCATCTTTTATAATCTCGGGTAATTCTGGAGCGTGAAGCATTCCATCAACTGTTAGATCAACCACCATACCGCTTGAAGCTAGAGCTTTTACCACTGGACCTAATTGTTGAACTGAATTTGATGCTCCGGTGGACCTCACTGGGACTGGAGCTTCTTGGGGTGGGGTTGGTACAACAACGTGGAAAGGTCGGGCTCCCATTCTTAAGAGCGCCAGTTCGGCCAGATTAACATTCAAAGCACGTGACTGTGTCTCTGATAGAATAGCTACTTCCTCTCCTTTTTGAACTTTGCACAATTCAAAAGCTTTTTCAAAAGTATCAATCCATTTGGCTTCAATACGATCTGCAAACATTATCTATAACCCCTGTTTTGTTGCCGCAACTTAAAATTTTTTAAAATCACCGTATTATACTGCACAAAATATTTTTAGATTTAAGATTATACGGATACAAATTATATGTAAATACATATATTGTATTTGGATTTAAATTATGTTTTCTTTAAGTGCGTAGTTTTAAATTTCAAAAAGAGAACTTTATTGAACTCCAAGAATATTAAAATCAGTGATATAGGAATTGATGAGTTTTTGCCATACCTTTTGGCTCATGCTTCTAATCTAATATCCAAACAAATTGATGAAATAGCGGCTGCTGAAGGTTTGTCTCGTAACGAATGTAAAGTATTAATTACTCTATCCAACAAAGAAGACGTCACACTAAACGAGCTTGCAAGCCTAATGATCATCAAACAGCCTACATTAAGTAGGATAGTTGATGCAATGGTTAAAGCGGGCTGGTTATTACGGGATGTTGTAAAAGAGGATAGGCGCTCGGTCAATATAAGGCTGACTAGTGCAGGTCGAGATCAAGCTGTACCACTTTTGTCCCATGCTCATAAAATGGATTATTTTATAGCAAGAAAGATTGGCTCTATAGAATCAAAACATCTAAAGAAACTTCTCCGAAGTCTAATATTACAGGAAAAAAATATTTTTTAGAGAATAATTACAGTCTTATTTTAAATTGTAAGGTTGATATTCTTTTTTTATTTTATTCGGTCAAACTCGTAAATTGACCTTCCCCATATATTAAGGGTGAGACATTATCATCAGATGTTCTGCTACCCACAATATGTCCGATGAATATTGAATGGGTTCCAGCCACAATCTCATTAACTACCTCGCAATCAAAATTCACTAGAGCGCCGTCAAGACATGGTGATCCCGTGATCAGCGTTGACCATGAACCTATATCAAATCGCTGTGACCTCTCCGTGCTATCCATGCCCGCAAAGCGCACGGCGATATCCTCTTGGTTAAGAGCCATAATGTTAAGGACAAAGCTTTTACTCTTTCTTATAAGAGTATGGCCTTGGGCTTCTGAGTTAACGCAGATAAGTAATTGGGGAGGGGTGGCTGAAACTGAGCATGCTGCAGTTGCAGTCAGGCCATCCCTGGATCCCTCATATTCGACGGTAATAACGTTTACCGCTGCTGCTAATTTTCTCATCCCATTTTTGAAATCGTTTTGAGAAATGCTTTCGTATTTACTCATGGTCCCCTCCAAGCAATTATCCAAAATAATATGATGATTTAAAAACTATTTAAATCTCAATCTACTAATAGGATTTCTTTATGCCTAGCTTACTTAAATTTAAATATTGTAATATTATTGAAAGGAAATATCTTATTTTTTCTCCACTGAAAAGGTACTTCAACACAAGATTTCAAAATATGACTATATTTAATTCCCACTGTAGAAGACACTTTTTTGCATTATATGTAAATTTAGGTCTTTTATAAGAGTTAAAAACTATGGTAAAATAAAGAGTTACTTATCGGAGAACGGTTCTCCACTTATTACTTTTTTGTACCTTTGGGAGGTATTTAATGAAATTATTTAAAAAATCTCTATTGAGTCTTGCAGCAGCAGGTTTTGTTGCCAGCTCACTTGCAGTCGCGGCACCCGCAGATGCCAAGACAATTACAGTTCGAATTGCATCTGGTCATCCGCCTACCGTTGTTTATGCGGGTTTAATGAAAAGTTTTTTTCAGACTGAATTAAAAAAAGCTATCGAAGCCAAAACTAGCCATAAAGTTAAGTTTATTGAAGGTTATAGTGGTTCTATAGTCAAAGTTTTTGATACGTTTGAGGGTATTCAGAATGGTATTGTTGACGTTGGTGGATTTTGCTTTTGCTTTGAGGCTTCAAAACTAAAAATGCATGCATTCCAAATTATGTTGCCATTTGGAACCATGGATCCAGTAAAATCAGTTGCAATTGCTGCATCCATATATAAGCAATTTCCTAGCTTAGAGAAGCGTTTTCAAAAATTTAATCAGACAATGTTGGCTCGAATTGGAGATGGTGGTTACAACATCGGAACCAATTTTCCTTGGAAAAAAGTTTCAGATCTTAAGGGTCGTAAAATTCTTGGTGCGGGCCTCAACTTAAATTGGATGAAGGAAGCGGGCGTTGGTATCATTGCTGTAACTGATGGTTTGCCTGGCTGGTATAAGAAAATACAAAATGGCGTTGCTGAAGGTGGTATCATGTTCCCGAGTGCTTGGGGACCTGTATTTAAACTGCACGAAGTTGGTAAATACTATACAACGATTGGTTTTGGCTCCATTACGTGGCATGCGTTAAATGTTAATAATCGTTTTTGGAATAGCCTTCCATCTGAAGTCAAACCAATATTTAAAGAGGTAGCTGCGCGTTTTGAATTGAAAGTTGGTGAATTCAATAAAGTTGGTTATAAGAAGGATATCGAGTGGCTTCGCAAAAACATTACGGTTTCTGATTTGCCAGCTAGCGTACGTTTAGACTGGGCCAAGAAACTAGCTCATTGGCCACAAAAATATGCCAATCAGTTGGAAAAAGAGGGTTATCCTGCCAAAGCAATCTTAAATGCAACATTGGATGAGGCAGAGAAGCAAGGCTATAAGTGGCCGGTTCGATACGTTGTAAAATAATCATCGTTTAGAATACTTAGTAAGTTTCTTACCGGCTGGTTGCTTTTATAGCATCCAGCCGGTAACCTGTTTAGGATAGTATTTTACTAAAATTTAATTAAGAGAATATTTTTCATATACTTCTTTTTTGGATTTTTGATTATGTTTTTGGAGCATAGACAGGCATGAATTCGATAGTTACATTTAGCGATAAGCTCTCTAAACTTTTAATGGTATTGGCAGCAGCCTGGGCCTTTTGTCTAACTTTTTTTATTATGCTAAATATAAGTTTTCGGGGAATTTTTGATGGAATGGCGGAGATTGTCACGGCGTCAATTGTTATTATCGTATTTTTGCAAGCTGGATATGCAATCCGTAGCCGTTCGATGTTGAGGGCTGATTTTCTAGTTTCGCGATTTCCCGATGGTGTGCAAAAATTTCTTTTGGCATTTGGTTATATTCTTGGCGCTATATTTTTTCTTATGATCATTTTTGGTGGATGGGATGAAAGTGTTTTGTCTTGGGTCGAGAATGAATTTGAGGGAGAAGGGGCTCTTCGTGTTCCAGCTTGGCCTGCAAGATGGGCAGTAATGGGAGGAAGTGCAATCGCACTGTTGAATTATTTGGTTCTTGCATACATTGATGTTTTTATGCCGGAGTACGTTGATGAAGAGCTCGACGCAAATACAGGTTCTGGGCATTAATCAAAAAATAAAATAGCGAGGATAAATCCGTGTTTGATGTAAGTACCGCAATCATACTTATCGTAAGTCTAGTTGGTTTAGTTGTTATCGGTGTTCATATTGCTATCGCTCTCGGTATGACTAGCGCTCTGGGAATCTGGTTAGTGACAGGCCAAGACTGGAACGCATTTAATACAGTAAAAGTGATGCTTGCTGCAAAAGCATATGAGGGAATTAGAGACTATGTTTTTGCTGTTATTCCATTATTTATGTTGATGGGAGAATTTATAGGTAAATCGGGTGCTATAACCGATGTCTATCGCGGAATAAATTCCATGCTATCTAAATTGCCTGGCAGATTAGCAATTGCAACTGTATTTGGGAATGCACTCTTTTCATTTGTTACTGGTGTAAGTATAGCGTCCGCGGCGGCTTTTTCTCGTATTGCTTATCCAGAGATGAAACGGCACGGATACCATAAGGGATTTGCTTTGGGCACCGTTGCTGGTTCGAGTTGCCTAGGCATGTTGATACCACCAAGTGTTCTAATGATTGTTTGGGGTATTCTTACCGAAAATTCAATTGGTAAAATATTTTTAGCGGGTGTGCTTCCGGGTTTACTTCTGACAACTTTATTTTGTACGTATGTTCTCGGAATGGCCCTATTCAAACCTGAAATAGTGGGTAGTGGTTCTGAGTCGAAGGTAGAAGCAACGGAAATAGTTCCAAAAAAGCAATTTTATACAAGTTTGGCCGGGATTATTATAGTTGTTGTTGCAGTACTAGGAGGTATTTGGTTTGGGTTGTTTAGTCCGACTGAAGGAGCTGGTGTTGGGGCTCTACTCGGACTTATTCTTGGCGTTATTAAAGGGATGAGATATAAAGAGATTATAGACTCAATACTATCCGTTGGAAGAACGTCTGGTCCAATTTTACTTCTTCTTGTCACTGCTGCTTTGTATTCAAATACCCTAGCAATGACGGGTTTGGCAAATGCGATAGAAAGCCTTTTCTTAGAGTCGGGTATGCCGAGTTGGGCAATAATAGGTGTAATGGTACTCATTTGGTTTTTGTTGGGTATGATTATAGACTCAATTTCTATTATGTTGCTAACTGCAGCTATCTTTGCCCCAATTGCTGTGAAACTTGGCTATGATCCTATTGCTTTTGCCATTATAGGAATCATAGCAATAGAAGCTGGCTTGCTTACACCTCCTTTTGGGTTGCTTGTTTATACGGTAAAATCTGCAATTACATCTATTGACCCAGATGTTAATGTTATGACAATTTTCAAGAGCGCAACCCCGTATTGGATCATTATGCTAATCGGAATGGTGCTGATTATTACATTTCCGGAGATAGCAACTTATCTGCCTAGGGTATTATTCTAATTTTGCATTATAGGAACTAAAGCTGGGAATATTGGAGTATTTTATTGTCTCCGTAATATTGTGGTAATTTTGTTATGGAACAATTTTCATTAATAAGTGATCCTTTATTTTATCTAGTTGCAATCCCAGCAATTATAACAATTGGTATTTCTAAAGCTGGCTTAGGTGGAACAGGTAGCCTCGCTACTCCCCTAATGGCCTTGGTTGTATCAGTTCCGCAGGCAGCAGCAGTGTTGCTCCCAAGTATTTGTATTGCTGATATTTTTGCTATGTGGGCCTACAGGAAAACTTGGGATAAGACTAATCTAAAAATTATGATTCCCGGTGCTACAATTGGAATAATTGTTGGAACTTTAGGTTTTAAATATTTAGATTCTTCAATGATCAAGCTTATTATCGGTACTATTGCCGTTGTTTTTTCATTCTCACGTTTTATTGATTATTTGAGGCAAAAAATACCACCCGCTCCAACCAAGGCAAATATCTTTAAAGGTGGCCTATGGAGTTCTATTTGTGGTTTCACTAGTTTTGTTGCCCATTCTGGTGGCCCCCCCTTGAATGTCTATTTAATTCCGCAAAGAATGGATAAAACAATTTATATGGGAACCTTGGCAGTATTTTATACTTACGTTAATTATGCTAAGATCGGTCCATACTGGTGGCTAGGGCAATTTAATATAACTAATTTGTCTACATCGTTTCTATTGATATTAGCTGTACCCATTGGCATTTTTATTGGATTATGGATACAGCGAAAAATAAATGATATTGTGTTCTATAGGACAATTATGACAATATTGTTTATGACAGGTTTAAAACTGTGTTACGACGGGATAACTGGATTAATTTAGATTTTTATCATTATAGTTTAGCAAGCGAGCTTAATATTGCTGGTATTTTTTAGATGGTTAATTTATTTTTATCGAAGATTCATTTAAAATTTGGGGAATTAATATGACTGAGCTAGAGAGCTATTCAAGAGAGAGTAAAAAAGATCATCCACCCGCATTTTACAAAGACTATAAAAGTACTACCCTTAGGCATCCAAAAAATCGAGCTATAAAAATTGATCATACAGTCACTGAGGTGACAGGCCCATTATTTAGTTCAGTTAAATTAGAGTCTAGTGAAGGTGATCTCTCTATTGAAAATGGAAAAGAAGCACAAGGCCAAAGAATTTTTGTAAGTGGGCGTGTGCTGGATGAGGGTGGCAGACCGGTTCCTAACACTTTAATTGAAATATGGCAATGTAATGCAGCGGGCAGATACCTCCATCCTAATGACCAACATCCTGCACCCCTTGATCCAAATTTTGTTGGTAGAGGCCGAATGATATCAAATGAAAAGGGTGAGTATAAATTTACTACCATTAAGCCAGGTGCATATCCTTGGGGTAATCATTTTAATGCCTGGAGACCTGCTCACATACATTTTTCTCTTTTCGGTCCTGCTTTTGTTACACGTTTAGTGACCCAAATGTATTTCCCAGACGACCCGCTATTCGCCTTTGATCCAATTTTTAACTCAATTCCCTCGGAATCTGCACGTAAAAGGATGATCTCGGAGTTTGATTTAGATACAACTGAACCAGATTTTGCATTAAGTTTTAAATTTGATTTCGTTCTACGTGGCAGGCAAGCCACACCTTTTGAGAATGGGGCTTAAAATATGAGTAAAATGGGTGTTACGGCCTCCCAAACAGTGGGGCCTTTTCTATCAATAGCTATGAGATCGGAGGGTCAAGAGTACCTTGTTCCAAAAAATAGTAAAAATGCAATAAAAATTCAAGGTATTGTTTACGATGGTGAAGGAACGCCAGTTCCAGATGCCGTAATTGAAATTTGGCAAGCAAATATAAATGGAAAATATGACCATCCTGAGGATACCTCTGACAATGAACTTATCGAAGGATTTTCTGGTTTCGGTCGTTCTTGCACTAATAATGAAGGGCAATTCTTTTTTGTAACACAAAAACCTGGGAGGGTAAACGGGAGAGGAAATTCGCTTCAAGCTCCTCATTTAGCTGTTAATATTCTGGCTCGGGGAATGTTAAAACAGCAGGTGACACGAATATACTTCTCAGATGAGGTGCAATCAAATGCTGAGGACCCTGTTTTAAACCAAATCGATGATGAGTTAGAAAGAAAAACTCTTATCGCCAACTTCAATCCTAATAGTGGATTAATTGATGAATATGAATTCCACATATGTCTTCAAGGTGAAAACGAAACTATTTTTTTTGATGTCTAAACCAATAATATTTGCAATGCACCCTTTGGGACAAAAAGACAATGACAGGCCAGATTTTTAGGCGACTAACAACCACCCCTGATGTTATGAAAATATTTAGTGATACTGCAATGGTTCAAGCCATGCTGGACTTTGAAAAGGCGTTAGCGTTTTCAGAAGCTAAATGCAAAATATTTGATGAGGGTTTTGCGGAAATAATTGGCAGCAATTGTAAAGTAGAAAAATTTTCTATTGCGGACTTATCAGATAAGTCTGTGGATCATGGAACCATTGTTGTTCCTCTTGTTAGGCGTCTTATCCAATTAGTTTCGAGTTCAAATAAGTCAGCATCAGGCTGGATTCATTTTGGGGCTACTAGTCAAGACGTCATTGACACTGCAATGGTCATGCAACTGAAAAAGGCCATTAAAGTACTGAAAAAGGATATACTGCGGATTGATAGTGCACTATCAACATTAATAGAGAAATATGGCGATCAAGTCATGATTGGGCGAACACTTCTTCAACCATCCGTGCCCATTAAATTTGAACAAAAACTATCGGGTTGGCGATCAGCAATTTCGCGGAGCTGGGATCGAGTTGAAAAGAGTGCGTCCGAAGCTATGTTATTACAATTTGGCGGAGCAGCAGGTAATTTGTCTGCTTTGGGTGTTGATGGAGAAAAAGTTAGAAAAGTCCTATCAAACTTACTCAACTTGGATATGAGTAATGAAGTTTGGCATGTGCACCGGGATAGATTTGTTGCTTTATGTTCGTCTCTGTCCATACTTGTTGGTGCTCTTGGTAAGACTGCTTTAGATATCTCTTTATTAATGCAATTTGAAGTTTCCGAAGTTTTTGAAAAAACAAATCTTGAGCGTGGGAGATCGTCGGCAATGCCACATAAACGAAACCCGGTCGGTTGTTTAATTGCGTTATCAGCAGCAAAACGAGTTCCACACTTATTAGCTACCTTGGTTGATGCCATGCCTCATGAACATGAGAGGGCTCTGGGGGGGTGGCAAGTGGAATGGGTTACTATTCCAGATATTGTCGAAACAACCGCTGGATCTTTGGCAGCCATTGCCGGATTATGCGAGAATTTAGAAATTGATCAAGAAAAAATGAAAAATAATTTGGACTCTTTAAATGGTTTATTTATGTCAGAAAAGGTAATGCTTGAGCTATCTAAGAAAATAGGAAAAGAGCAGGCAAGCCAGATTATTTCAGAAGCTTGCAGTGCCTCGATATCTAAGAACCAACATTTGAAAGACGTTCTCCAAGAAGATATAAGGTTTATGAAATTAATCGATCAGTCAACATTAGACAAACTAATGCTTCTTGAGTAAGACTCTTCGCAAGATGCATGAAAATTAGGGGAAATAAATGCCTGTTGCAGATTTAAATGGTACTCATATTAAATATGAATGTGAGGGAGATGAAAGTTTACCTATACTAATACTGTCCAATTCCCTCACAACAAATATGCATGTATGGGATGAGCAAGTTGCTGAATTTGCCAAATTTTTTAGAGTTTTGAGATATGATAATAGAGGACACGGTGGATCTTCCTCGCCAGGAGGTGAGTATAGTATTGATGATATCGGGGGGGATTTATTATCCCTTATGAATTTTTTAGGAATTGAAAAAGCCAATTTGTGTGGAATTTCGCTCGGTGGGATGGTCGGTATGTGGATGGGGATAAATCAACCTCAACGGCTAGAAAAATTAGTAATTTGTAATACATCTTCTAATTTAAGTCCCCCAGCGCTCTGGCAGGATAGAATTAATACTGTTAAAGCTCACGGAATGAGCTCAATTATTGATGCTGGATTACAAAGATTTCTATCAGATAATTTTAGAAAAATTGGCTCGCCAAAGATTAATTTATTAAAAGAAATGATGAATTCATGTGACGTTTCAGGTTATGTTGGTTGCTGTGCCGCTGTTCGAGACTTGAATTTGGATACGCAATTACAAAAAATAAAGATGCCGACTTTAATTATTGCGGGAGAATTTGATCCATCGACCCCGGTATCACACAGTGAGTTAATTAATAAAGAAATAGAAGAATCTAGAATGTTGGTAATTAATGGCGTTGCTCATTTATCAAATATTGAGGCACCAGAAGAATTCAATAAAAATGTTTTAGATTTTCTTTTGAATTAGAGGAATAAGACAATGAAGGATACGTTTGAGGCAGGAATGAAAGTTCGGCGAGAAGTTCTCGGAAATAAACATGTTGATTCCGCCGAGGGCAAGAAAGATAGCTTTACCGAGGAATTTCAGGAGATGATTACGCGCTATGCTTGGGGTGAAATTTGGACGAGGCCTGGATTAGAACGAAAGACAAGAAGCTGCATTACTTTGGCTATGATGATTGCTCTTAACAGGGAAGATGAATTTAAATTACATATTAAGGCAGGTTTGAATAATGGTCTATCAAAAGATGAGATTAAGGAAGTTATATTGCAGACAGCTATTTATGCTGGCGTCCCAGCGGCTAATTCTGCATATCATTGGGCTCAGGAAGTTTTTGCCAATGAGCACTTGTAATTTGATGAAAATATATCGGGCATAGTATCATGGGACTTTTGATAGACGGGCACTGGTCTGATGACGATAATATACGTAGTGAAGAGGGAAAATTTATAAGGCCAGAAAGTAGTTTTAGAAATTGGGTAACTAGTGATGGTGGGCCTGGTCCAACAGGTGAACTTGGGTTTGCCGCTGAAGCTGGGCGTTATCATTTATATATAACTCATAATTGTCCATGGGCTTATCGCACTGCGATGTTCCGCAGAGTTAAAGGTCTAGAAGATATTATTAGCATATCTATAGGTGGTGCTAGTTTTAAGGATCAGGGTTGGACATTTAATGAAGAACCCGGCGCGCTGCCAGATGCTGTAAATAACATTTATTATTTACATGAATTATATACTAAGGCCGACCCTAAATATACGGGCAGGGTAACTGTTCCGGTTTTATGGGATAAAAAAAGTGAAACGATCGTAAATAATGAGTCATCTGAAATTATTAGAATGTTTAACTCTGCATTTGATAATATTACGGATAATAAGTTGGATTTTTATCCCGAGTCTTTAAGAAATCAAATTGATGAGATAAACGCCATTGTTTACAAGAATATTAATAACGGTGTTTATCGTGCGGGTTTCGCGACGACCCAAAATGCTTATGAAGAGGCATACAATAACTTGTTCAAGACACTAGATGAATTAGAAGATAGGTTGGGTGAACGTCGATATTTGACAGGAGAAAAATTAACGGAGGCGGATTGGCGTTTATTTTCAACTCTTATTAGGTTTGACGTTGTTTATTATACTCATTTTAAATGTAATAAGAGGCATATTTTTGATTATCCCAATTTATGGAACTTCACATTAGAATTATATCAGTATCCTGGAATATCCAGTTTAACAAATTTTGATCATATAAAGCGTGGATATTATGGGCTTATGCCTAAAATAAATCCCAGTAAAATAGTTGCAAAAGGTCCAGATATTGATTTTAACCAGCCCCATGATCGCGGCAAATTTGCCATATCATAAACTTTAGTATTAGAGAGAAATTATAATGAGCAATATTATTACGTTCGAGATGAGAAATAATGTGGGTGTTATAACAATAAATAATCCCCCCGCGAACGCTTTAAATTTCGAAGTTAAAAAACATATTTCAGAAAATTTTGATTTCTGTATGTCCAATTCAGAATGCAAGGGGTTAGTGATTACCAGCGAAGGCAGAATGTTTATCGCAGGAGCTGATATTAGCGAATTCGGTGTTGAGACGCCTCAGGGTATCCCTGAATTAGAAGATGTTATCCGAAAAATAGAATTAGCACCAAAACCAGTTATTGCCGCGCTAAATGGCATGGCTCTGGGTGGTGGCATGGAATTAGCTATGGGATGTCATTATAGATTAGCTGACCCTAGTGTCACCGTTGGCCAGCCGGAAGTTAATCTTGGATTTATTCCGGGTGGCGGTGGCACTCAGAGGTTGCCTCGATTAGTGGGGCCAGAGTTAGCATTAGAAATGATTGTTACGGGCAAGCCGATTAATGCTAGTAAGGCCTATGAGGCGGGAGCTATTGACGAAATTATTGATGAAGATTTAGTTGAGTCAGCTATACAATTAGCCTTATCGAAAGCAAAAAAACCAGATGAGCTCAGGAGAACGGGAGACCTACATGAAAAAATAAAAGATGTAGACCCCAAAATTTTTGATAATTGGCGACAAAAAATATCCTCTAAATCACGAAATATGAGATCACCATTTGAGTGTATTAATACTGTTGAAGCCGCAACAAAAATAGGTTTTGAGGCCGGATTGGCATATGAGCGTGAGGTTTTTATTGAACTTCGCGATAGTGATGAGGGCAAGTCCATGCGCCATATGTTTTTTGCGGAGAGGGGTGTTGCTAAAATTCCGGATATACCTAAAGAAACGAAAACACAGAATATTAATAAAGCGGCTATTATTGGTAGCGGAACCATGGGAGGGGGTATTGCCATGAATTTCGCAAATGTAGGCATTCCCGCTGTTGTTGTTGATATCAACGAAGATGCACTTAAAATTGGTCTGGATAGAGTTAAGAATAATTATTCAAGTTCTGTTGCTAAGGGTCGGATGAGCCAAGAGAAAATGGATCAGACTATGAATTTGATATCGGGCGCGACTAATTATTCTGAAATATCCGACTGTGATATAGTCATTGAAGCTGTTTTTGAGAATATGGATTTAAAGAAGAAAATTTTTAAAGAGCTTGATCAGGTGTGTAAGCCGGAAACAATATTAGCCAGTAATACTTCTACTTTGGATATCAATGAGATCGCCGATTCTACAAATCGGCCTGATAAGGTTTGTGGAACACATTTTTTCAGTCCCGCAAATATTATGAAGTTATTGGAGAATGTAAGGACTGAAAAAAGCTCCAAAGAAACTATTGCCACTATTATGGGTTTAGCAAAAAAGATACAGAAAACTGGTGTATTAGTGGGTGTGGGCGATGGATTTGTAGGCAATCGTATGTTGCATATTTCAGCGCGCATCGCGGAATTCATGGTTGAGGAGGGAGCATTGCCTTGGCAGATTGATAAAGTGATTTACGATTTCGGTTTTCCAATGGGCCCTTTTTCAATGAATGATCTTGCTGGGGTTGATGTTAGATATTTAATTCGTCAAGAACAGAAAAAACTATATGGGGAGCGTAGGCAGTCTATCATAATTGATAATGTCTATAATACCGGTAGATTTGGGCAAAAGACAAATGCTGGTTGGTATGATTATGAAGTCGGTAGCAGAAAAGGTAACCCAAGTCCGCTTATTGAAGATTTAATTATTCAAACCTCAGCTCAACTGGGTATCAAACGGCGTACTTTTTCTGACCAAGAGATTTTAGAGACTTATATTTATTCTATGATTAATACAGGTGCTAAAGTTCTTGAGGAAAAATTAGCGATTCGGGCAAGTGACATTGATGTTATTTGGCATTATGGCTATGGTTTTCCTCGTTATAGAGGTGGTCCAATGTTTTATGCTGATCTTATTGGGTTACCCAAAGTTTATGATGGAATCTGCAAACTAAATGAAAAATATGGTGACTGGGTTCGTCCTACAGAATTAATTGAACAGCTCGTCAGAGAAGGTAAAGGTTTTAAAGATTTCCAGATGCAATAATAAAAAAGACTATAATCGTTCAAAAAGATTTGCCCTTACAGGATTTCTAAAGACGTAGTGGCTATCAGCTTGAATGGCATTTTCCTCAAAAGCTGTTTTGATTGCATCCAAGTTGTTCTTGAATATAACGTCGCGTGCTGGGTTAATCGAAGTAGAGTTTGCCCTAAAAGCATCAAAGTTTTTATACTTGTTTTCTGTTACATAAATTACTTCAGATATTGCGTGAAAGCCCGTCTGTGAAATATTTATAATCTTTTCATATGCAAAAGCACGAACTTCGGTTTCATCATTAATTAATCGACTTAACTCAAATTGGGGGCCGTCTGCAATAGGTTCAGAAAAGTAGAGCTTTCCTCCAGGTCTAAGTACTCTGCGGGCCTCTTCTATAGCTATATCAAAATTAGCTCGAGGTACATGATGAAAACTATTACAGAAAAGTGCAATGTCCATGGATTTGTCATCTAATGGAAGTTTTTCAGCGGCACCCTCTAAGAAACGCTCATTACCGACAAGTTTGGCTGATCGAGCGAGTTTTATTTGTCTCTCTCCAGGGTCTACGCCAGTCACATAGGCCCCCATTTCAGAGAGTTCTCGCGTTATTTTTCCGGCACCACATCCAATATCAATGATTTTTAGTCCTTCTGGACTAAGTAAATCAGTGATTACATCTATATGCGATCTTTTAGAACTATTTTGCCAAATTGATAACATTTATAACTTTTCTATTAGTTTCGGATTAGATTCCAATTTTCTGTAATCTTTGTTCCACTAGCGCGCAAGGCAACGGCAATAGGACAGAATTTACGAAGATAGTCAGTGACTTTATTCCATTCTTCATCAGTCGCATTGGTTTTTACATCAATATTCATGGTGATTGAGGGGAAAGGAACATCAACAGCTTCTGTTAACATCACGCCTCTTCTATCCATATCGACTTCCATATTAATTTCCATTGAGTCAATTTCGACGCCTAAATCATGAGCACATTTATTTGTGATTACATTTGTACAACCCATTAAAGCAGCCATAAATGTCTGAGTAGGTGAAGGGCCTAAATCTGTACCACCTCTTGCTACTGGCTCATCAATGATTAATTCATGGTCACCAATTAATATATCGGAACGTGAGTGGCTTGGGCATGATGCGCTCATTTTCATCTTAGCAGTTAGGGGACCGGTTTTGGGATCTGTCATAATTTTACCTTTTTGATTTTTAATTAATTTGTAGAGCATACTAAGATCTAAAAATTATTATACAATGGAATAATTCTCATTAAATATGAGATTAATTTCGAAAAGATGAACCTTCTCTAGTTCTACGCCATCGCGCTAACTGTGATTTTCGCCGGCTTTTAAAACTCTTCTTTCCTTTATTTAAATATTCTTTATCCGCTCTAACACGGTCGCCTCTTTGCTTAGCAATTGCTGCTTTAAGTAAGCCTGTATCAAACTTCCCATTTCTCCATGCGTCTAAATTATGTTTTTTCTTCTCTGGTTTCTTCGCGCTCCGTTCAGCCTGCAATCTTGCCCTGAAGCGTGATTTTAAAACTGCCATTTGTGCTGAACGTGCCTTCGGATCTGAATAAACTGGATCAGGTGAAGCCCGAAAAATTGAACCTTTTAGTTTTCTTTTGCTAACTTTTTTCCAGAGAGTTAAAACTTTATTTAGATATCTTCTATTCTTCGACACCCGCGTCGAATGATAGTTAGCGGTTGCCTGCGACCAAGAGCGTGTGGATTGATTAAGCGCTGCTAAAAAATTTGCGGCATATCCTACATTACGCTCAGGGTCAAAAGCCGCTTCTAAGTTTTCAAAAGCGTTTGGATGGTAAAAAAGATTTATTTGCATGCACCCAACATCAATATTTTTAACGCCTTGGGCCTTTAAGGCTATAACTTTTTTAATGGCAGCCTGCTTTGTTCTCAAATAATGGCCTTTTCCCATTGCCATTATTGTCCATGGCCAGGCAACTAATGCCTTATTCTTTTTATCCCATTTACCAGACTCGGTTAACGAAATAGCTGTAAGTAAATGTCTGGGGATGCCTAGTGCGGTTTCAAATCCGTGAGTTTGTTTTTCGCAAATGGATGCATCAGATGAATTTAAATTACTGTTATTATTATATTTATTGGGAGAATTTGAAGCACTAACGGCTTGGGAATATAGACAAATACACAGGCAGACTGCTATTGTCATCATAATTACTGATTTAACTTGTATCATTCCACACCTAATTTTTATTATATTTTTAGTCTTTTGCTATAATCCAAGCAAATAACGTGCCATTACTCTATCTAATAAATTAGGTGTTAAATATTTCCTTTGTGAGATTATTTATTAAATTAGAAATAATTGTCTTTAATTTTTTGAAACCTGTTGAGCGAGTAAATAGGGACTCATTCATGTATAATGCTCTATTAATCTCTATTTGAATCGCATGAACCTTAAATTTTGGGACTCCATAATGACGAGTTGTAAAACCGCCAGCGTAAGGATCATTTCGATATACAATTAACCCTTCGTTTTCAAAATAATTTTGGATAAAATCGGTTAATTGGTTGGAACAGCTTTTTCCATATTGATTACCAATTACAATGTCGGCACTAGTGTTATTTTGAGAATTTAATATCTTATTACCTTTGGATGGCATTGAATGACAATCAATCAAAAAACATCGACTAAACTTATCTTTGGTATTAGATATTAAGTTTTTGAGTGCAGTGTGATAAGGAAAATAATACCTATTAATTCGCTCCTTAGCATCTTTAAATTTCAACTTTGTATTATAAATTTCATAACCACTTGAGACAATTTTGGGAATAGTACCAAGCCCCGCGGAGATACGGGGACTAGCTGTGATTACAAAATCTGGTAAAGTATCCTCAAACATCGTTGGATCAAGCTCGTAAGCTTCCCTATTTAGATCAATATAGGCGCGCGGATATACAGCTCTCAGCAGCGGTGCACCTAATTTTGGAGCATGGTCAAATAGTTCATCAATAAAACTATCTTCGGATTTTCGTAAATAGAGAGCACCTAGTGCGGATGCTTTGATAAATTCGTTAGTATAATTTGTTCCACTGTGTGGTGAAGTGAATATGAAAGGAATTGTTTGTATTTTAGGTCGTATAATTTCAATCGGTAAATTGATTTTAGACGTTGTATTTTTTTTCTCATTCGTAGATTCAACCAAAACACCCTCTCATGATTTATTATTTATACTTATAAATGCAGATCAAGCTTTTTTGTTCGTATTTATTCATAACTAACAATAGCTTGAGGTAATATATCTGTGAAGAGTCGATAACTGATATTCACGTTTCATGCTAAGCTTGCAAGTGCTAAAAAAAGTTTATACCTTCTGTTCGTTGTTGGAATGGGCGTGTAGCTCAGTGGGAGAGCACCTCGGTGACATCGAGGGGGTCGTAGGTTCAATCCCTACCACGCCCACCATTTCAAAAAAAACAATAAATGTGGCCAAAATCAGATGTTTTTGAGTGCCAATTTAAAGCATTATTGGTTTTACTTAAATAAATTTTACCTTGGCGTTGACATTGGTTAAATTCGCACCTATTTTCCGGTGGTTTAAAATTTAAACATCTGCAACCGATGTTGGATAGTTATGGGGTAATACGATGAAAGTGCTTAGTTCTCTTAAATCAGCAAAAATACGTGATAAGAATTGCCGTGTGGTTAGGCGAAGAGGGCGTCTATACGTTATTAATAAGCAAAATCCAAGATTTAAGGCTCGTCAAGGTTAAATCTAATTTATAAACCCCAATCGACTAGCCGTTGTAAATAGACCGCACTAGCATGGTGCGGTTTTGCTTTTTTTGGTCGGCACTTTCCCTTATTATTAAACGAAAGTTATAGTAAGAGGTAATAGACTATGAAAATGCCTGATCTCAATCTCGAGACTCTTGAAAAACGTCCCGAAATAATTAAAGCACTTAGAAAAATAATCCCGGAAGAAAATTTTGGTGATAATATCATCGAAGATGAAGATGGTCTAAAAGTCTATGAATGTGATGGGCTCTCTGCATATTGTCAGTTGCCTATGCTTGTTGTTTTACCCGAAACCACAGAGCAAGTTTCACAAACCCTAAAATATTGTAGCGATAATGATATAAAAGTAGTTGCCCGAGGTTCAGGGACATCATTATCGGGTGGTGCATTACCGTTGGCAGATGCGGTGTTACTCGGTCTTGGAAAATTTAATAAAATCATTGATATAGATTATAACAATCGAACAGTAGTAGCTCAGCCAGGTGTTACTAATTTATCGATTACAGAAGCTGTAATGCATAATAATTTTTATTACGCTCCGGATCCGTCTAGCCAAATTGCATGTTCAATTGGAGGAAATGTTGCTGAGAATTCTGGGGGTGTTCACTGTTTAAAATACGGACTCACTACCAATAATATTTTGGGAATTGAAATGGTTTTAATGAACGGTGATATAATAACACTCGGAGGTAAATACCTGGATGCTGGCGGTTATGATTTCCTGGGTATATTAGCGGGGTCAGAAGGATTGCTTGGTGTAATTACTGAGGTCACAGTGAGAATTCTTAGAAAGCCAGACTTAGCTCGCGCAATGTTAATAGGGTTTGATGATATCGTTGCGGCTGGAGATTGTGTAGCCTCTATTATAGGTGCGGGTATAATACCTGGGGGTATGGAGATGATGGATAAACTTGCCATAAAAGCGGCAGAAGATTTTATTCAGGCAGGTTATCCACTCGATGTTGAGGCCTTATTAATTGTTGAATTAGATGGTCCTAAATCAGAGATAGATTATCTCATTAATATCGTAGAAGATATTTCTAAAGATCATGGTGCGGGGTATATTCGGATTAGTAATAATGATAGTGAAAGAGAAATATTTTGGGCGGGTAGGAAAGCTGCATTCCCGGCAGTGGGTCGTATTACCCCAGACTATTACTGTATGGATGGAACGATTCCTAGATCAAAGCTACCCGAAGTTTTAAAAAGTATGAATGAAATGTCAGAAAAATATGACCTTCGTGTAGCCAATGTTTTTCACGCAGGTGATGGGAATCTTCACCCTTTAATCATGTATGACGCCAATAAAGAAGGTGAATTAAAACGTGCTGAAGATTTTGGTTCAGAGATCTTAAAATTATGTGTTGAAGTAGGTGGAGTTTTGACAGGAGAGCATGGTGTAGGAGTTGAAAAGCGTGACCTTATGTCGACAATGTTTACAGAAGAAGATTTAAAGCAGCAGCAAAGGGTAAAATGTGCTTTTGATCCTGAAGGTCTGCTAAATCCAGGTAAAGTATTCCCAACATTACACCGATGTTCCGAACTTGGTCGTGTACATGTTCATCAGGGGAAAACACGTTTTCCAGATATTCCACATTTTTAGAGGATGCCGATGAGTTCAGTGTTCAGTCCAGATACTCCTAAAGATTTATTAGACTGTATCAAGATGGCTTGTGGTCAGGGAGAAAAATTTGAAATTCGTGGCCAGGGGTCTAAACGGGGTTGGGGGCGGCCTATTCACAATTGCCGCATTCTAGACCTTGGTAAGCTATCTGGTATATCTCTCTATGAGCCGAAAGAGTTGGTTCTGTCTGCTGCTGCAGGCACGACTATGAAAAGCATTGTAGAAACATTGAGAGATAATGATCAATATTTAGCCTTTGAGCCCCCAAAGTTATCATCTCTTTATGACGGCTCTGACAAGTGTGGAACATTGGGTGGCGTTATTGCTACCAATCTCTCTGGTCCTCGAAGATTAAGTGCTGGAGCCGCTCGCGATCATTTACTGGGATTTGAAGCAGTTAGCGGGGCGGGTGAATATTTTAAATCAGGTGGGCGCGTGGTAAAGAATGTTACTGGATTTGACCTATCCAAGTTACTAGCCGGCTCTTTTGGAACGCTAGCGGCAATGACATCAATTACTGTAAAGGTATTGCCTCGCCCCAATAAAAGTAGAACGCTCTTAGTCCGGGGACTGGAAAATAAAGCTGCGATAAAAGTATTGTCTGAGAGTTTGTCCTTGTCTCTTGAGGTTAGTGGAGCAGCACACTTGCCAATTGGGATTTCAAATAAGTCGAGTATTCCTTATATTTCATCTGATAATTCTTCTGTCACAGTGATTAGGTTAGAAGGGCATGCCCCTTCGGTTGAAGCTCGCTGCAAGATAGTAAAGAAAATATGGAGAGAGTATGGAGATATTGAAGAACTTCATACTCATAATACAGAAAAATTTTGGAACGAAATTTCAGGGATAGTAACATTCTTAGATCAAGAAGCCAATCAAATCTGGCGTATTTCTGTTCCTCCATCACAGGGAGCTGAATTATTGGTTAAGCTTAAAGAAAAACTCAAATGTGATGCGTTCTTTGATTGGGGAGGTGGACTAATCTGGTTGTCTGAGAGCAATGAAACTAAATATTCAGAGAAAATAATTCGTGAAGCCATGAGTGAACAGAGTGGTCATGCAACACTATTCAGAGCTAGCGATAAAGATAGGGAAAGTTTTGATGTATTTAATCCTCAGCCAAATGCATTAATGAATATTACTCGGAAAATTAAGAAGAACTTTGATCCGCATGGTGTTCTTAATCCTGAACGAATGTATGAAGGCGTATGAAAACAGAATTTACTAGTGAACAAAGAGAACAACCCATAATTCAGATTATGGAAGATAATCTTCGAAAGTGCGTGCATTGCGGTTTCTGCCTTCCTGTTTGCCCAACTTATTCGATATTAGGTGACGAGCGTGATAGCCCTAGGGGGCGTATTTACTCAATAAAGAATATGCTTGAGAAGGGCGGTGAACCAAGTCGTCAAACCGTTAAGCATGTAGACAGATGTTTATCATGTTTAGCTTGTGTGACGGCGTGCCCGTCAGGTGTGGATTATCAACACTATATAGATTATGCACGATCGTATATCGATAGCTCGCATCGCCGACCATTAATAGATAAATTGTTTCGTTGGTTAATATCGACTGTGATTACTAATCAAAGGGCTTTTGTTGTGGCAATTACTGCGGCTAGAGTTTTTAGGCCAATTTCAAAAATATTTGGTAAGCGAATAAATAGTCTAGTTAACCTGGTACCAAGGCAAATAACAAAAAAACAAATTTCAGATCATAATGTTTCTTTTATGGTTGAGGGTGAGGCCGAAATCCGTGTTGCACTGTTACCTGGATGTGCGCAGCGCACTCTTAGACCCTCAATAAACGAAGCATCGATCAGATTGCTCAATAGAATGCGAGCAACAGTTATTATTCCAAAAAATATTAATTGTTGTGGAGCCATAAATTATCATCTTGGAGCGGAAAGTGCTGCTCTCATGAAGGCTAGATCAAATATTGATGTGTTGATTAATGAAATAGAAGGAGATGGACTTGATTATATTATTAGTAACTCTGCAGGGTGCGGCACACATATAAAAGATTATTTTACTATATTTCAAAATGATCCAATATATTTAGAAAAATCAGAACGTATTTCTAAAATTGCGAGAGATATAACAGAGGTTTTATCCACGTTGAAGATACCAAACCCTGAAATTGTTGCGGGGCCTCTAATTATTTATCATGATGCTTGTTCTTTATTACACGGCCAAAAGATTAAAAATGGTCCAAGAGAATTACTTAAAAAATTCGGCTTTCAGATTGTTGAAATACCTGGTAATCACTTTTGCTGTGGATCTGCTGGCACGTACAATTTAATTCAGGTCAATTTAGCTGAAAAGCTAAAATTCGAGAGAGTTAGTAAAATAAACTCAATTATAAAAAACCAGCCTATTCAATTTTTAGTTACTGGAAATATTGGTTGTATAACTCAAATGGCTAGGGAGATTTCAATACCTACAGTTCATACCGTTGAGTTATTAGACTGGGCTACTGGTGGGCCACTTCCAGGTTCCTAAACCTAATTTATTCTGATGAACGTTAATTTAAAACCCTAGTAATCCAAAAACACCTATTGCAGGTCCCGGCCCCTGCGCTCCTGCCAACATGTTTTGTATCAATCCCTGACTGTTCTGGGATATAATATTTATGTTATTAATCGCCAGAGTAAACTTAAGATTTGCGGCTTTATCGCGGGCTGCACTTTCAGAGATCTCTTTGCTAATAATATTGGATACATCTTTCTCTAACAGATTTACTTTTTCCTTTATTAAATTATTATTTCCTTGAAGAATCGATGTATTTGCCTTTAACCGTGCAGAACCAGAGTCAAAGTATTTTATAGCTTTATCAATATCATCAATCGCTGTTTGAATTGCAACGTCATCTGTAAAGTCGTTATAAAATTCTGAGGTTAAAACTTCCAGTCCTCCCCGGTTTATCGTACCATTTAAAGTTTCGATACCATTTGAAAGAGAAACTTGGTTAGTGGATCTATTAAAACTTGATATATTGAGGTCAGTTGTTGAGATTTGTTTGCCGGTGGGTGATCCTGTTCCATCATTTAGATGCTGTAAATAAACCGCTTTATTATTATCAAGACGCCACGCAAAACCCTCTTGATCAATAATCTCAAAATTACTTCCCAAATAAGCACCTTCAATTTTTGTAAATCCACCGGTTTGATTGGTTGAAGAATAAAGATCGTCTGTTTTCCATTCGGGCCCGTTTGTATTACCTATTAAATTAATGAATCTATTTTGAATAAGTTGATTGGCACCATCAGCCCTAGAATTTATTTTTGCATATAACTCATTAAACTCAGAGGATAAGGTGGCTTTCTCTTCTGAGGAATTTGAACCCAACTGTGTTTGGAGTTTAGCTTTCATGGAGTCTAAGTGTAATTCTATAAAACTTACCGCATTTTTTGCTTTGGTTGCAGCGGAAACATTGTCTGAAATTCTATTCTTAAAATTTTGTAATCTCGCTATTTTTTGTCTTGTTCTTATAAGTTCACCATTATTTTCGAAGTCTACGGCAGTATTTGCTTTTTGTTCATTTAGGCGTTTAACTAATTGTTGAGAAATAGTTATGATCGAGCTCTGACCTGACGTTTCGTTTTGTGAAACTTGGGTATTAATTATCTCCCCAATACTGGATGCCATTTTTTATCCAAACTTTATTTTAATTAAACAAATTGTGAATTCTCCATTCAATAATCTAGAATAAACTAGTTACTTTTCAGTAAATAATTATAATTGAATTATTTCTGCAGATAAATTAAGGTTTAGATCTTTCGGTTTGAATCCCTCTTAAAAGCCTGTACCGTAAAATAGTGGATCTTTAAATAATGGAGGTGCAGAATGTCAGATAATATAGCTTTAATAGTTGGTGCAGGATCGGGTTTAAGTGCATCTTTAGCGAGGAGATTTAATAGTGCCGGAATGAAGGTCATTTTGGCCGCCAGAACTATTAATAAATTGAGTGCATTACTTAGTGAGACCAACTCACACGCTTATGAATGCGATGCCTCAGACCCAGACAGCGTTAAAAATTTGTTTACAAATGTTGAAAATAATTTTGGCAAGCCTGAGGTTGTAATATTTAACGCCAGTCAAAGAGTGCGAGGGCCAATTACCGATATTAATTCAGATGAAGTTAAGTCTGCCATATTAACTACGTGTTATGGTGGCTTCTTGATTGGACAAGAGGCTGCAAAACTAATGCTAAAGGCAGGTAAAGGTACAATTATGTTTACTGGGGCATCTGCTGGTGTAAAGGGTTTTGCTCAGTCGGCTACGTTCGCAATGGGTAAGTTTGGTCTGCGTGGTTTGGCACAAAGTATGGCGCGTGAGCTGCATCCGCAAAACATACATGTCGTTCATGTAATAGTTGATGGCGGAATATCGTCAACAGAGAAGGGCAGGGTTTTTAAAGGGAATGAAGATAGTCTCTTATTGCCTGACTCTATCGCCGATACATATTACCACTTGTATCAACAACATCGATCATCTTGGACTTGGGAAATTGAAGTGCGCCCTTGGGTAGAGAAATTCTAAACGCTGGAAGTCTTAGTTCATATCCATAGCGCGCTTGTAAAGATCCAGCATAACCTCTTGTTCCTGCCTATCATTAACATCAAGTTTCCTGAGGCTAATTAGCTGCCGCAGAATCTTGACATCAAAACCAGCGGACTTGGCTTCTAAATATATTTCGCGAATATCATCGGATAAAGCTTTCTTCTCTTCTTCGAGATTCTCTATTCGCTCGATAATTGTTTTCAATCGATCACTATGGATTCCGGCAACATCAGCCATTTATTTCCTCGTCTGATATTAGAGTTAAGTTATTTTATATTTTTATATATCAATTGGGTATACTGCAAGTTTGTTTGATAAGTTACATATTATCTCAAAATTGTACTATTTTATGAATTTTCGAATTATCGATAATATTATTTAGAATCTTCGAGATTAATGTGGCCCAATAGTTTATTCCCTCAGGGGTATTAACCAAATCTTGCCGTATTTCTATTGCACAATGTGGTATGCCGCGACCTCCAGCATGATAGTCTAAAGTATAATAAAATTCTTTTCCTGAATATGGTTGATTATCTCCAACGATTAAGTTGTCTTTATGTTTGGTTAATTCTCTTATCAAAATGTCTGCAACCCTTGGGTCACGGTTCCATAGAACGCCAACATCCCAGGGTCTTTTTTTTGCGTCAACCAATCTCATGACTTGAGTAAAGGTATGGATCGAAAAGATAATAGGAATATTATTATATGGATCTAATTTTTCCTCAAAATAATCAATCTGCTTTTTAATTGCATTATGATAGGGCCAAAAATATTTTTTTAGGCGGTTTTCCCGGTTAATTTTTGTGAGGTCTTTATTACCTGTAATAGTAATATTATCACTTATCTCTGGAGCAGATTTTTGATCCGAAGGATCACGATTAGCATCAACAATAAGGCGAGAGATTCCAGATAAAATAGCAACAGAATTTAATATTTTAGATATCTGTAAAGTAATTTCCGCAGCGCCGATATCCCATGCAATATGCTCTTTTAACTGGTCTGCGGTAAGTCCAAGTTTTTGATATGTAGGCGGAATATAATTACTAGCATGGTCACAGATCAATAAAAGAGGTCTATTGCTGCTATTATTCACAATTTTGAAATATTGATCCATTCTAACTATTTATTAGCAGACTGGAGATTAATCAATCTGATTTTAGAGAATAACAATCTCTGCAAGGGAAAATGTTTATTTAAAATGGATGCATGCTGTATTTATTTTTGCGCGAAATTTACCTTAATTCAATTTTATTGATACGGAATTCTCCAACTCTGTAAAATATTATGAGGCAATGCTTGACAGTAACAGGTCCCTAGTGGACGTTGGCGCCTTATTTTAAATGATTTACGGAGTTGAATGCAATGTTGGAGCAGAACATTGAGGGGATAGATTTTTTTTTAGACCTTCAACCAAAACTTGAAAATTTTAAAGACGCCGTAATTCAAGGTCTCGGACATGATAGAAAGTATGTACCTCCAAAATTCTTTTATGATACAGAAGGCTCAGAGTTATTTGACCAAATTTGTGAAACGCAAGAGTATTATGTTACCCGCACGGAGATAGCACTGATTTCAGCTATTGGCTCTGATTTACAGTCATTAATCGGATTAAATTCTAGTATCATCGAATATGGGTGTGGGTCTAGCCTTAAAATTAGAGCATTGTTATCTACACTCATTAGTCCTTCCGAGTATTTTGCAATTGATATCTCAAAATCACATTTGATTAAAACCGTTCGTGAGATAGCAAAAGATTATCCAAGTTTAAGGGTGGGTGGGGTATGTGCTGATTTTTCTGAAAAAATAGTTCTTGATCAATCAAAAGGCCCAAGTTTGATAAATAGACTTGGATTTTTCCCAGGGTCGACTATTGGAAACCAAACACCCGATTTGGCGCGAATTTTACTTGAGAGAATGAGTGCAACACTCGGTTCTAATGGCCAACTCTTAATTGGGGTTGATACAAAAAAGGATGCTGATCTTCTTAATCAGGCTTATAATGATAAACTTGGTTATACGGCAAAATTTAATTTAAATCTTTTAACGCGGATTAAAAGGGAGCTTCAGGCTGACTTTGATGTAACAAATTTCGAACATAGGGCATTTTATAATGAGAATGAAGGAAGGATAGAAATGCATCTCAACAGTAAGGAAGCCCAGGATATTGTCATTGATGATGTAAAATTTTCATTTAAAAAGGGTGAGAGTATTCATACTGAAAGTTCTTATAAATATACAGAAGGTGAGTTTTCCAACCTATTAAGCCAAAGTGGCTTTAGTCTAGTAAAATCGTGGAGTGATCCGGCAGAACTTTTTCGAATTTATTTGGCAAAAGTTAAATAAAATTCTCCAGAACCAATTGTGTTGAAAAAAATAAAACTATTTAAGGATGGGAAGGAAGTTAGCTCAAAAGATTTTAATTTTGCGTGGATCTTTTTTTTACTAATTTTATCGCAAATCTTGTTTGGCAGTAATCAAATAATGGCACGATTTATCCAAGGTGAGGTTCCACCTATAGGATTATCTTTTTGGCGATGGGTGCTTGCTACTCTTATAATTTTACCTTTTACCTACAAAAAACTCTTGAGCTATGCTCCCACTCTCTATCGGGAATGGAAAATCTACCTTGCGGCAGCATTTTGTTTGATCGTTCTCGGTAATACTACCATTTACATAGCGTTGAATTATACCACGGCGATTAATGGCGCGATTGTCTCCTCAGTTCAACCAGCTTTTACATTTGCTCTATCATGGTTTTTTTATAGAGAATTTGTGTCTAAAAGCCAGATTGCGGGTGCGATAGTCGCGACACTCGGTGTTTTATATATAATTTCAAAGGGTGACATAAACGTTCTTATTAACTTATCACCTAATCCAGGAGATATTTGGATGATAATATCTGTTGTTGGATTCTCATTATATGCGGTTCTTCTAAAAAAAATTCCTGATCAAGTTCCAGCAATAATAACTCTGAATGTTATCCAGTTTTTGGGAATACTTTTATTGGCGCCACTTTATATTTGGGAAACTTACTATGTTCAGGCCATTGAATTTAATCAGATTACTGTTTTTTCTATAATATGGGCCGCAGTTTTTGTTGCCATCGGTGCTCTTGGTTTGTGGAATTATACAAATAAAAAGCTTGGAGCTAATAAGGCGAGTGGAACTATTCATCTAAGATTAATTGCTATCACCTTTATGGCTGTTGTATTGTTAGACGAGAGCCTTCGAATATATCATTTTATAGCTTTTGCAATTATAATGATGGGTGTTTATGCAATATCAAAAAAACAGAGTTAGATTTTTCGCCAAAAAATACTATTTAAGAAATTTCCCGCTATCTACAATGATCCTAGCGCCCGTTGAATGTTTAAGGTGGGTAATATATGCGATTATAGCTTTCGCTACGTCTTCTGGTTCTACGACCTTCTGAAGCGGTGCAGATGTCGCTTGTTGCTCCAATTTCTTCCGATCTCGTCCTTCAACAAAATCAGTAGCAACAGCACCTGGGGATACGCAATTCACCCTTATTTCTGGGCCTAGGACACGCGCTAGTGCCAGGCTCATTGTGTCAATTGCAGCTTTGCACGCTACATAAGCAATACTGCTGCCACTGCCTTTAAAACCAGACACTGAGGATAAATTTATAATTACGCTGTCATCACCGGAACTTAACAATGGCCTTAAGGCTCTAATTACGGCGAAGGGACCCCGTACATTTGTTATAAGCATTCTATCCATAAGTTCATCATCTAGAGCATCTAGGTCGTTGTGAGGAACTGGTTTTGTAAAACCAGCAGAATTTACAAGAATATCTAATTTCTTATTATCAGCTTTGATTTTTTTAGCAGCTCTTTCGACCGATAAACTATCTTCAAGGGTCATTTGCAGTATTGAATGCCCTTCACCTTCGATTTCAGATAAAAGATTCTCTGCTCTATCTTTTCCTGCATTATAACCAATAATAACATTGGCTCCCAGAGTAGCCAGCATGCGAACTGTAGCTGCCCCAATGCCATTGCTGCCTCCGGTTACAAAAGCTAATTTACCCTCTAATTCTTTAATCATTTTTAACTGATCTCCATGCTAGCCAACGTGCAACCGACGGCATAATTTGGAATTGGCTCATAGCACCAAAGTTCTCCTGTTGAGCCCTCACAAGCTCCAGCAACTGCTATCCATGTTCTAATTTCAAATCCTCCTTGCCCAGCTTTTTCATAAGTTTCCTTGTCAGAGTATGAGAGCAGGGCTTTCTTATCATTTGATATAAAACTTTTTAGGAATGTTTTATCGAAGTCTTCATTAATTTTACCTGAGTCAGGTGTACATGGCCAATGAGATATACCCCCCGTGCCAACAATTGCAATTTTAGTAGTTGTGCTGTCACATGCTTTCCGAATAGATTTCCCAAACTCATAAGCGCGGTTTAGTGGGGTCAGGGGTGGGCCTTGACAGTTTATGTTCACAGGAATGACATCTATATCATAATCTGGCGTTAAAAAATTTAATGGTACGCTAATTCCATGATCAAATTTCCACTCCTGCGCATAAGAGACATCTGTATCATTCATAACGATTTGTATTATTTCCTCTGATAATTTCGAATTACCAGGCACTTTGACCCGTTTTATTCCTAACCATTCTTCATCTTCAATTGGGCCTTCATAATATTCTGCCATTCCAATACAGTAAGCAGGCATATTATTCATAAAAAAATTAGCAAAATGTTCCGCAGCAATAACTATCAGAGCTTCAGCACCAGAAGACTTAATCGCCAATCTCATTTTATTATAATTCTCCAGCAAATTTTTTCGCTGCTGCGGATCTCCACGATCAGCCCTACCAGTAATTCCAGGTGCGTGAGAGCAAGCTCCAGCAAATACTAACGTCATATTACTTTCCTTCCGTTTGAGCATACAATCCGTTCCTAACGGGCCCATGCTCTTTTATGCCATTCTCCATCGATTTAAGGTAGTCGTCCCAAGGTATTTTCCATAGAGCCGCATAATGCATAAGAATTTGACCGTTTACGCCTAAAACATAGAGAAGCCCAATATCAGGTTTACGTATGGCTGTTAATTCTTCATCTGTTAAATCATAGTCAGCTAATAATGCCTCTCTGTCTTTCTCAAAACGTTTAGTCGTATCCGGATTACGGTTTAATTCATAAATTAATTTTTGTACATAATAGAGGCTCATTTTATGCTCCCAGTATTGGAACTTTATGGTTATCTAGTGCAACGCATATATTTTTTGTTTCCATATAAAAATCAAAGCTATAATCACCACCGTCACGACCTATACCACTTGATTTCATTCCTCCGAATGGGGCTGGAAGGTGGCGATTATTCTCAGAGTTTATCCAGATCATTCCTACATCTAAATCTCTGGCAAGGCGATTAGCTCTGCCAATATCTTTAGTCCAGATATAACCAGCCAAACCATATCTTACGTCATTCGCAATCTCTATAGCTTCCTTTTCATTGTTAAAAGGTATTGCAGTCAACACTGGCCCAAATATTTCTTCTTGTGCAATACGCATATTATTTTTTGCTCGAGTAAAGAGAGTAGGTTCAACGTATAACCCGCTTCCCAATTTTTCAGAGGCATGCCCTCCAACTTTTATTTCTGCTCCATCTTTTTTTGCAATATCCCAATAACTGCATACTTTATCAAAATGTTGCTGATGAATAAGTGGACCGACTTCAGTTTCGGGGTCAAGAGGATGACCCACCTTTAAATTTTGTACTCGTTTCGATAGCTTTTCAATAAACTCGTCGTGTATGGAATCCTGAATGAGTAGTCTACTTGATGACGTGCAGCGTTCTCCATTAAGGCTATAAATCATAAAAACAACAGCATCCAATGCACGTTCAAGATCAGCATCCTCAAATACCATTACGGGGTTTTTACCTCCGAGCTCAAAATGGACTCTTTTTAACGTTTTGGAGCCCTGACCCATAATCATACTGCCAGTTTTAGATTCGCCAACGAATGAAATAGCCTTAATATCTGGATGCTCTGTAAGTGATTTACCTGTTATTTCGCCATTTCCATTTACCAGGTTTATAACGCCCTCTGGAACGCCTGACTCGTGCATGATTTCCATTAATATCATGGCTGTTAAAGGGCTCCATTCTGCCGGTTTATGGACTACGGTGCATCCTGCAGCGAGTGCTGGCGCTATTTTCCAGGTTGACAGCATAAAAGGTGTATTCCACGGCGTAATCACGCCTACAGGGCCCATTGGTTGGCGGATTGAATAGTTGATATGATTTACTGCGGGCATCGAGAGACCATTGCCAGCCTCTGCTGCTTTATCAGCGAAAAACCTATAATTTTCTGCACCTCGAAGGGCAGCCTTACTCATAAATCGAAGTGGTTGACCGGTATCTAAGCATTCAATGAATGCAATCTCTTCAGCGCGGTCAACAATATTGTCTGCGATATTATGAAGAATTTTATATCGTTCATTCCCACTCATATTTCGCCACGCTGGAAAAGCTTTTAATGCAGCTTTAGCCGCCATATCTATATCTTCAGGACTACCATTGTTTACTTCATTTATAGTATTAAGGTCTAAAGGCGAAATATTTTGGAAATTATTTTCGGATTTGCCGTCAACTATTTCACCATTTATGAAATGTCCCATAGTTCGACCCTGGAATTTTTTTAAATAATTTTCAGCAAGACTAATATTTTTTTTTAAATTTTCTGATATTTCTGTGCCGTCAAGCATTTGCTCGTTCCTCTACATATTTGTGAATATTATTCTGGTTGATTCGAAGCTCCGAGTTAAATTCATTAAGTTCCGCCGACATGGCAAGTGGTCCATTTTCATGTATTGGTTTCAGATAAGCCTCAGCTGTAGCGAATATTTTTTTTAATGCCGATGTTTTGGTTTCTTTATCGCGGCCAGGACCAATTTTAAGTTCAATATGAATAAATACATTATCTGGATGCCCATCAGCGATTTTATAGTGTTCTCTTTTGGCCGCTCTAATCCGAAGACCACCCAGAGGGAAAACACCGGTATCTAGCGCGGAAATATGGATTTTTTCAATCAGTATACCTAAGTTTATTTTGTCTTCTAAGTTTTTAGAGTATTCAATAATTATATGAGGCATATTTTAGATCCATTCATACTCAATTATGGTTACAGGCCAATTTAGGTAGTCAAAATTGATTTGACAGCCTTTATTTATTGCTTAACATGTTAACTAAATAATAATTTGTGTCAATACTTGCGCGATCTAAAGGAGGAAAACGTGACATATGATTTAACAAAAATAAAAGGATCTATCCCTCCAATAATCACGCCGTTTAATGGCAATGGGGTAGATTATGATGCTTATGCAGGACTTGTAGAGTTTCAAATTTCTCAAGGTTCTCACGGCATTTTAGTTAATGGGACGACGGCTGAACCTTCTACACTTACAACGGAGGAGCGTAATAAAACCGTTGATACTGCAATCGACGTGAACAATAGTCGCTTACCCATTATTGCTGCAACGGGATCTCAGTCTTTAGCTGAGACAAAAATATTAACACGCCATGCTGAAGCGGCTGGTGTAGATGCCTTATTGATTGTAACGCCATATTATATCAAGCCACCTCAACGTGGGTTGATTGAATATTTTTTAGACGTAATGGATGGTATTAATACACCATGGATGATTTATCACATTCCAGGCCGGGCTTCAGTTTCTATAACGTTAGAAACGGTTAAGCAGTTAAAAGATAGATCCCCCAATTTTGTTGGAATGAAACACGCAGTTAATGATCTTGCTTTTGTCTCTGAATGTATTGATGCCTTCCCAGATTTCCTCGTCTTTGTTGGCCTTGAAGAGCTAAGTTTTCCGGAAATGGCAATAGGGGCAGTTGGCCTAATGAACGCTGTTGGGAACCTTCGACCAGATTTGCTATCAGAGATGTGTCAGGCTGTTTGGGATAATGATCTTGTAAAAGGCAGAACCATTCATCAAAGGCTATTAGAGCTTAATCAAAGTGTATTTTATGACACCAATCCGATTCCTATCAAGTATATGATGAAAAGGCTCGGTATAATTCCTGAAAATCATCATAGATTACCAATGATGCCAGCTGACAAAGATCTGGAGAAGCGTCTTGATGGTGTTCTAGAACGTTCTGGCTTAATGACAAAAGTGCGAGTAGAAGAATGAAATTAGTTAATTTTAAAACAAATAAATTTACGAGTTACGGCTGTATAATTGGCGATGAGATAATAGATTTAGGCTCACGCTTGAAGTCCGAGTTACCTGACATGATAGATGTAATTCGTGAAAACCAATATGATAGAATTCGTGAGTTGTCTGAGACGCTTACCCCAGACTTCAATCTAGAAGATATAGAATTTAATATACCCATAAAAACTCCTGAAAAGATAATATGTATTGGCGTCAACTATGGAAATCGCAATGCAGAATACAAAGATGGCTCAGATGCTCCAAAATATCCGAGCCTTTTTTTAAGAACACCGGGCTCATTTGTGGGACACAACCAAAATATTTTGAGACCACCCGAGTCTGAGCAGTTAGACTATGAAGGTGAGATTGTCATAGTCGTCGGAAAGGGTGGCCGACGAATAAAACCTGAAAATTTTGCTGAGCATATATTTGGTCTAACAATAATGAATGAGGGTACAATTCGCGACTGGGTACGTCATGCAAAGTTTAATGTAACTCAAGGAAAGAATTTTGCAAAAAGTGCATCAATTGGCCCTTGGATCGTGACTGCTGATGAATTCAACAACTATGATAATTTATCAATCGAGACTAGAGTAAATGGGGAAATACGACAAAATGATAGCATAAGTAATATGATTTTTAAATTCCCATACTTGTTAAGTTACCTATCAACATTTTTTGAATTAAAACCAGGCGATATAATAGCCACGGGAACACCGGTAGGAGCTGGGGCAAGATTCGACCCACCTATCTGGTTAAAACCAGATGATGTTATCGAAGTTCACGTTCCATCTATTGGTACTCTCAAAAACAGTGTTAAAGATGAAAGTATAATGGGGTGAGTTCTGAAAATAAATTTGAGGCTAGCATAAAGTGTGAGTTACGCGATTTCTCAAGATCGTTGCCCATGATTTTGCTTAGAACACGAGAAATCATGATGGAGAAGTTTCGCCCAAATTTACGAAAATACGATTTAACTGATCAGCAGTGGAGGGTTCTCCGAGCTTTATTCGACCATGGAGTAAAAGATTTGGGCGAGCTTGCTGATTTGTGTTGCATTTTAAAGCCTAGTATTACCCGCATAATAAGGTCTATGGAGAAACGCAACCTCCTTGCAAAAAACGTAGATGTTTCCGATAATCGCAGAACTATAGTATCTATTATGCCGAGAGGTGAAGACCTAGTGGCTAGAATAGGTCCTAATTCAGAGAAAATTTATCAAGAAATGACCTCAGAATTTGGAGAGTCTGAGTTAGAAGATCTCTATAATAAATTAGACGCTCTCGCAAAAAAAATTGGAAATAGAGCAGCTTCTTGATTACAAAGATTATCTTTGTAGGCATCAGATGATAAAAATATTTACTCCAATATTTCTTTTATGGCATCAAGGAATGCTTCAGTATCTTCTGGTAGACCCATTGACAAGCGTATAAAATTTTCAAACTCGCCACCCCCAACCGTCGAAATTCTTATACCCCGTTCACGCATTTTTGTTACTACTTCTGAAGCCGGACGTTTTATGTCACAAGATACAAAATTTGTGACAGATTCCATCGGGTTATAACCAAGAGCTTTAAGCCCATTTACCACTTTTTCTCGCTCTTCTGCGTTTCTATCTAATATAAACTTAGAATATTCAGGTTCCTCCCAAGCTGCAATTGCTGCAGCTTCTGCCATTCCATTTAGATTAAAGGTACTAGAGACCATCCTGATAGCATTTACAATTTCGTTTGAGCTACAAATAACATATCCAAGACGAATTCCGGCTAGCGCATAAGCCTTAGAGAAGGTCCTCGTTACCACCCAAGGCCCTCGTCTATTTTTCAATATTTTCAATACATCTGGTCCTCCTGCGTGTATTGCAAATTCATAGTAAGCTTCATCAATGAAAAGCAAAACATCGTCTGGCGTTTCTTCGCATAACGTTTTCATCTCTGTCTCTGATAACATTAAACCAGTTGGATTATTTGGTGTAACGCATATCACCAGTTTTGTGTCTGAATTGATTGCACTAAGCATCGACCCAACATTGATTGAACCATCTGAATTATTTTCAACATGTGTCACATTTGCATCAACAATTTTATATACTCCCTGAAAGCGTTTCCAAACTAATTTAGGAGCAACAATATTTTGGTTAGGAGCAACTGAGATTTCGGCAATGGCTGTTAATAATTGAGTGCTTCCACCTCCCCAGGTTATGGTATCTTCTGGAATATTTAGATCTTTCGCGATCATAGGGGTAAGCGAAGGACAAGTGCCATCTGGATATCGGTTAAGGTCCCGCGCTGCTTCTTGAATAGCTTTTACCACTCTCTCTGAGGGTGGGTATGGGCACTCGTTGAGGTCCATTCTATGTATATTTTTTCCAATCTCGTGATCAAATATTTTCGTTGGGTTCCAAAAGGGTACGTTTTGAAAATTAGATCGAATATGCGTTGTTTTTTTTATGTTATTCATTTAATGGACCTGTTTGTTAAGATAATTATCATTATATTTTTTTAATAGCTACGCTCCGAGGTGATAAAATGTATCCCGCCCAATAAAAGCATAATTTTCAAATTTTTTCTTTATATTGTTTCTTTTAAATTGAGCATAAATCTAGGTAGCGGTTGATCTAGCATCAGTTTCTTCATGTAATTCTTAGTATATCTGGTACCATTGCGGCTATCAAACTCCTTAAGCAGTCGATAGGTAAAATCAAAAGAGCTGTATATATCGTGCATTATAACTGCAGTTTTTAAAAGTTGGTCGTTGGTATAATAATCGAAGTTTGAAAAATCCTTTATGAAAATAGCATCAGCCCAAAGCATCTGACTCATCCCAGAAAATTGATTATTATGAAAACTCATGGGTCGAAAACAACGACTTCCAACATCAATAAACTTGTGAAAGGAAAACCCCATACCTTTTAGAAAAACTTGAAGGTCACCAAAAAGCGGTTGTTTCTTATATAATTGGATGAATTCAACCTCAGTTTCTATCACACATGTGTCACGTAATACTTTTTTAGCATTTTCTAAAACTATTAATTCAGCACCCTGCACGTCAATTTTGATTAAATCAGCTAAAATCGAAGGTGAAATATTATCTAATTTGGCCGTTTGAACAATTGTTTTCTCAATTACGGCAAAGTTTGAATTGAGTTCCGTGCCGATTGACTGAAATTGATTAATTATTTCTGGATCGGGTTCATAAATTGAGCTGCAACCGGGGTATTGTGTAGTATGAAATTGCCATGATTTCCCATCTCCGAGATAATCCTCGAGTATTCGAATATTCTTACTAAAAATCTTTTTAAGGTTATTTGCTTCTTTTTTGTTAGGTTCTACCAGAGTTAGATTGGTATGGTCGGGATCGTAAATCGGTGCATACCTTGGGGTTCCCTCGATCATCGCTCCAATATCAAGAATATCTAAGTTGGGAGTAAATGACTGTAAAATTTGTCTGAGTGAGAACATTTATTCTCTTCTGTCTATTACGCATAATCTTATGGAAATAACTAAATGATATTAGTTTCAGTATGATTAAATTTTTTTACTTTTTAATAAAAGAGAGTGCTCAGTTTCGAAAACCCAAAGTTGAATTTAGCTTAAACTGCATGTCATAATTTTTAAACTCTTGCAAAGGTATAAAAATATTGATGTCATTATATTAATTAATTTAAAAAGATAACTTAACCAGGTGGTTTTAATAAATAGTATAAACGTTAAATTAAATGGTAAAGTTGAAAAGGTTGCAGTAATAGATGACGCAACTTTGTTAAGGACCCTGCACCGTTCATGTGGATGGGGAACCAGTCCGCTCATTCCATATTAGCGCTGCCAGTATTGTTGTTATTACTATTGAAGGTTTAGAAGGCTCTCTATCGGCCACTCCTGGCCTTTTTCTATGCAACCACAGATATTTCCTGGGATTAAAGTTGCCTATTCATTCTTAATTAGTAATAAATTTCAATCCGAAGAAGAACAATATACCTATAATTTTTTTTATATGAAGCATAATCTCCGAAACTATAATCTTGTTAGTCCAACAATAATGTGTATGAGAGCGCTAATGGTATTAGTGCATTCAGGAACGAGTAATGCTTCCTTCATAGTTAGAGCAACATGTAATTGCAGAAAAAAACCATTTGTGGTTTGTTGCTAGGCGTGACATTCTTAACGATGTCATTAATGAAATATGTATGGCTGATTGATCGAAAAACATAAACAGTTTACCTTAAACCGCGGCCAATTTATTGTTCTCCTCCCGCACTTAAAATTTATTTAATGGACTTATATCATATGACTAAATTTTTATTGAAATCAGACATTCAAGAAATTACTGATCGATTGGCTACGTTAGCACATAAATTTTCAGGTAAGACCATTTTATTAACTGGTGGACGCGGTTTTCTTGGACGTTATTTCACAGAAGTTTTTATTCATTTAAATGAAACTGTGCTGGAAAAGCCTGCTAAATTAGTGATACTCGATAACCTAATAACAGCTGGAAAAGAAGGTGTGACGGTTCCTGACTTTGATAATGTCACATTCATTGAACATAATGTTATTGAACCGTTTGAATGGGATAAGCCACTTGATTATGTGATACATGCAGCGGGGATAGCTTCCCCTTACTATTACAGAGCTTACCCGTTAGAAGCCCTTGATGTTGCAATTTCTGGCACACGTCATATGCTTAACCTGGCCAATGATCACGGTGCTCATTTTACATTTTTTTCATCTTCCGAAATATATGGTGACCCAGATATAAAACACGTTCCCATGGCAGAAAGTTATCGTGGTAATGTATCTTGTCAAGGGCCGCGCGCTTGTTATGACGAGTCTAAACGGGTTGGCGAAACTCTATGCTACATTTATCACAATTATCAGGGTACAAAGACTAATACGATTCGTCCGTTCAACGTTTTCGGCCCAGGCATGGAGAAGACTGATTACAGGGTGCTTCCTAATTTTGCTAACCGAATTAAAGAGGATCTCCCCCTTCAAATATACGGAAATGGTAATCAGACTCGGACTTTTTGTTATATTAATGATGCCATAGTTGGTTTCTTTTTGGTCATTCTCAATGGAGTCCCGGGGGAAGCCTATAATATTGGAAATCCAAATCCGGAAATTTCTATTATTGACCTAGTTCGGAAAATTGAAGCCGTATTGGGTAAATCTATCAAGTATGACATTGTCGAATATCCTGATTCTTATCCAAGCGATGAGCCAAACCGACGTGCTCCAGATATTAAGAAGGCCACTGTTCAATTAGAATTTCAAGCGTTGGTTCAGTTAGATGAAGGCCTCAAACGATTTTTGAGTTGGGCTAATAAGATTTATTGATATGGTGCCGCTAGATAGAATCGAACTATCGGCCTCATCATTACCAATGATGCGCTCTACCCCTGAGCTATAGCGGCAAACTCGAGTTTTTTTGTATCTATACCCGTATTAAAGCTTGAGCAAGCTTGTTTTTATACTTGTTATTAATAAATGATCTCATTAGAAAAGTCATGACGTTATTATCAACAGGGTGGCAGATTTTTCAAATGAGCAATAATAGTACCAATATTACAAAAGAAACAGCTAAGATTATGGCTGAACGTGAGAAGCGATTGGCACAGGCCTTACGCGATAATCTTAAGCGTAGAAAGAATTCTAAAGTGGTTTTGCCAATAAAGAAGTAGAATTAGTCATCAACACTTTTAACCCATATTGGAATAAAAAAGTTATAATTTATGGATATAATACGCATACGTGGTGGACGAAAGTTAGAAGGTAAAATCCGGATTGGTGGAGCCAAGAATGCTGCCTTGCCATTAATGGCGGCTTCTTTGCTCACGTCAGAGACATTAAATCTCTCAAATATCCCTGATTTGGCTGATATCACTACAATGTTGCAATTATTAAAAGAATTAGGTGTTCAGGAGAGTTCAGGTATTAACACTTCAAATGCTGATGGTGATAAAACACTGCTTACACTTGAAGCCCTCGAACCAGAAAAGAAAGTGGCTCCTTATGATTTGGTTAGACGCATGAGAGCATCAATTTTGGTTCTTGGGCCTTTACTCGCGCGTTGGGGAAAGGCCAGAGTCTCACTTCCGGGTGGTTGTGCAATCGGAACTCGCCCCGTCGATCTACACTTAAAAGGTTTTGAGATGATGGGTGCTGAAATTGAACTCAAAGAGGGTTACATTAAAGCACAGGCGCCCAATGGATTGATTGGCGCTAACGTTGTATTCCCGACAGTTTCGGTTGGTGCAACCGAGAATATCCTGATGGCAGCCACTTTAGCTGATGGAAAAACAACAATATCAAATGCTGCGCGGGAACCCGAAATAGCAGATTTGGCCAATTGTCTCAAGGCCATGGGCGCTAAAATTGAGGGAATTGGGAGTGACACCCTTTTAATAGAAGGTACAAACAAACTTCACTCTGCCAATCATAGTGTTTTGCCAGATAGAATCGAAACGGCGACCTATGCCGTTGCAGCAGCAATAACAGGCGGCGATATAGAACTCATTGGAACCAGGACAGATCTGGTAAAATCGATTCTAGATGTATTAGTTAAAACAGGTAGTGAGGTTATTGAGAGCGATAAGGGGGTCCGTGTCAAAAATATATTGGGTAAAATAAAGGGTATCGATATTATGACAGAACCTTATCCAGGATTTCCTACTGATATGCAGGCACAAATTATGGCTTTATTGGCAATCTCAAATGGTGCTTCAATGATTACAGAAACAATTTTTGAGAATCGTTTTATGCATGTGCCTGAGCTTTGTAGAATGGGAGCTGATATTAATGTTCATGGCTCTTCTGCTATTGTACGTGGAGTAAATAAGTTATCTGGCGCGGAGTTAATGGCAACGGATCTGCGCGCATCAGTTTGCCTTGTTTTAGCAGCACTTGCTGCTGAGGGTGTAACAACCTTAAATCGAGTATACCACTTGGATCGAGGTTATGAACGACTAGAAGAAAAATTAAGTGAATGTGGAGCTGATATTCAAAGAATTAAATCTTAATCTAATGCGTATATTTTATTTTAGGATCTCACAATATCACTTTAAATAAATCAGTGGAAATTACTCCAAAAAAAGTTTATTAATTCGCCGCTTAGAGGAGTGAGTGCAGTGTTATCATATAATAAGCTTGTTTTGGCTTTACCAAAAGGCAGAATCTTAGAGGAAGTTATGCCTTTGATGTTGCGTGCCGGCATCAAACCTGAAGCAGATTTTAACGACTCTTCTTCCAGAAAACTTAGGTTTTCTACCAACCACCCTAATTTAGATATTGTTAGAGTTCGCAGTTTTGATGTGGCGACTTTCATCGCGTTTGGAGCAGCTCATTTTGGAGTTGCTGGCTTGGACGTTTTGATGGAAATCGATACTGATGAGATTTACGCCCCAATCGATTTGGGAATTGGTGCATGTCGTATGATTGTAGCTGAGCCAAAAGATATGATGATTGAAGACAACCCCAAGCGATGGAGCCATATTAGAATTGCGACCAAATATCCCGAAATTACAAAGAGACATTTTGCCAAAAGAGGCGTGCAAGCTGAATGTATAAAACTAAATGGCGCAATGGAGATAGCCCCATCTATGGGATTGTGTTCAAGAATTGTGGATTTAGTTTCTACAGGTTCGACTTTGAGCGCTAATGGTTTAGTTGAGGTTGAGGAGATTGCAGAGATTACATCTCGCCTGGTGGTGAATAGGACAATATTTAAAACCCGAGTAGATGAAATAAATTTTTGGATTGATTGTATTCAGGGGGCGGTTGATGCCGATAAGAATTAATTCAAGCAGCAGTAACTTCGGTGACGAGTTTAGAAAGTTTTTGAACAGTCAAAGGGAAACTGTAAGTGACGTTGAGAATATTGTTGCTCAGATTATTTCACAGGTAAAAGATAAAGGCGATCATGCTTTATTTGATTTTACAAAGAAATTTGATGATTGCGTTCTGACTGAAGATAATATTAGAATTTCAGAGAGCGAGATCGAGAATTCTTATCAAGAATGTAACACACATGAACTTGATGCTCTAAACATGGCCTCAGACCGTATTAGATCTTTTCATGAAAAACAATTTCCTGATAACTATAATTACATTGATTCTGAGGGAGTTGAACTCGGACTTAAGTGGAACCCGATTGAATCGGTAGGTATTTATGTTCCTGGAGGAAGTGCATCTTATCCATCCTCAGTATTAATGAACGCTATACCTGCTAGGGTTGCAGGTGTGAAGAGATTGGTTATGGTTTCTCCTTCGACAAAAGGAAAATTAAATCCTTTAGTATTAGCAGCTGCAAAAATATCAGGTGTTGATGAAATCTATCGCATCGGTGGTGCGCAAGCAATTGGTGCGCTAGCTTATGGTTGTAACAGTTTAAATGCTGTCGATAAAATTGTAGGTCCGGGCAATGCTTATGTCGCTGCGGCAAAGCGACAAGTGTTTGGCACGGTTGGTATCGATATGGTTGCTGGACCTTCCGAAATTTTAGTGGTTGCTGACAATAAGAATGACCCTGAATGGATAGCGGTAGATCTTTTATCGCAGGCTGAACATGATCCTTTGGCCCAATCTATTCTAATCACAGATGATATTGAATTTGCTAATAAGGTGGAAGAAGCAATAGATGCCAGTTTGCGGCTTTTAGTCAGAAAAGACATAGCCTCTGCAAGCTGGGAGAATTTTGGGGCCATAATAATTATTAATAATATGGGACAAGCTCCAGAAGTCGTTAATAAAATTGCTCCGGAGCACCTTGAACTGGCAATTGATGAGCCTCAAAAGATGGCTGATAAAATTGTTAACGCGGGTGCTATATTCTTAGGGAGAATAACTCCAGAGGCTTTAGGTGATTATGTTGCTGGTCCGAATCATGTTTTACCTACTTCACGCACGTCACGTTTTTCTTCAGGATTGGGTCTAATTGATTTTATGAAAAGAACAACGATTGTTGGAGCCACTGAAAGTTCAATAAAAAAAATAGGTCCAGCGGCAATTGTACTTGCAGAAGCAGAGGGTTTGGGAGCACACGCTTTGTCAATAAAGTTACGGCTAGGAAGGTATCGTGATGCCTAGGTTATATGGATGAGCGTAATCGAATTGTAAATATTACAATGGCCGAACAAAGCGAGATACAGCGTGGGATAAAAATAG
>ENA-UOXV01000955-UOXV01000955.1-marine-metagenome-genome-assembly--contig:-NODE-955-length-41419-cov-6.876487_pt1 | contig 41419 bp, 36 predicted proteins | sample MGYA00238165_ERZ766961 | MGnify/ENA primary metagenome ERZ766961 (study PRJEB28924, sample SAMN03173240) | marine metagenome | biome: Marine; feature: Water; material: Subsurface seawater | place: North... | reverse complement strand
CGATCTATTAAAAAGACCGTAATCTTCGCACTACTTGCCTTTAGTGCTCGTAAAAGGTTATCAGCTTCTGAAAGGTAACGAACCAATTTGAGGATTCTGAATACCCTAAGGAGTCTGAAAATCCTAATGGTACGGAGGTATGACGAACCTGAGACAAACAAACCTAAATAGGTCGGAAGAATGGAGAAAAGGTCAACCAAGCCATAGAAACTGAATATATATTTCAGTGGATGTTTGGATACCCAAATTCTGACAAGGTATTCGATGGTGAAAATGATGGTAAAAAACCATTCGACATAGGTTAAAACCTGTCCATAATTGTCTCGAAATTCGTTGACACTTTCGAGCATGACTTCCAAAACTGAAATCAAAATCGCCCAAAGCAAAACGATATCAAACAAGCGACCAGCGAAGGTATTGGCGCCAAAAATAATTTTGGCGATTTTAGCCTTCAGACTAAGTTCATGCGATTGTTCTTCAGCCATTAAGGGTTTGGTTTCTTCGGTTCTTCACCGATAAAAATATAACTTAAAATGTTGGCACCCATTTTTAGCGCTTCCAAGTGCTTTTCATCAGAATCGTTATGAACACTTGTGTCTTCCCATCCATCGCCCAAATCAGACTCATGCGTATAGAAGCAAACTAATCTTCCCTCATGAAAAACACCAAAGGCTTTAGGCTCTTTATTATCGTGCTCGTGGATTTTCGGTAAGCCGCCAGGAAATGAAAAAATCTGATTAAAGATTGGATGTGAAACAGGTAATTCTACAAGTGGCTTTTCAGGAAATATGCGTTCTAATTGGATACGGATGAACTCATCCATTCCATAATTATCATCAATATGCAAAAAGCCTCCGCCGAGCATATAGGTCCTCAAATTTTCAATTTCTGTCAGACTAAAAACAACATTGCCATGGCCCGTTAAATGCAAATAAGGATAATTAAATAGCTCTTCCGTTGAAGGATCTACAATAGCTTGCTCAGTACTGACATTCATATCGAGCGTCTTATTAGCAAATTTCGCAAGGTTAGGAAGGGATGTTTCCAAATTGGCATACCAATCTCCTCCTCCATTATACTTCAATAGGGCAAGCTGAAGCTGTTGAGCATTCAACTCTAGGCCAAGGAAAAGCATCAATAAACCAAAGTATAATCTCATTATAAACGTCGTATTTTGAAGTATGCTAAACCGAACATTCCAGCGGTTTCTGTTCTTAATCTTTCTTCACCTAAAGATATAGTTTTGAGCCTTGCTTCTTTAGCTTTTGCTATTTCAGCTGTGCTAAAATCTCCTTCTGGGCCAATAAAAAGACAAACAGATTTGCCGGCTTCGATTTTACTGAGTGAGATATGCTCATCATCTTCAGCACAATGAGCAAATAAAGCCTCTGTGCCATCCATTTCTTCAAGACATTCATCAAAGGGCTTTAAGTCGAATAAACTTGGGAGGTGCAGTTGCAAGGATTGCTTCAGAGCAGATAATGCGATTTTCTCTAATCGGTCGATTCGAATCTTCTTCCGCTCGGAATGCTCACATTGCATGAACTGGATACTATCAACACCTAGCTCCACAGCCTTTTCTACCAGCCACTCCATTCTAGCGATGTTTTTGGTGGGGGCAATATAAAGTTTTGGGAAATTTGCCTTGGCTTCTTGATGCTGATCAAGAATCGTGAGCAAGGCATTTTTAGATTGAATCCCATCGATACGAGCCAAATACCTACTCCCTTTGCCATCGATAAGGTGGACTTCATCTCCTTCTTTCTTTCGCAAGACTTTGAGATGTCTGAATTCATCTTCCTCAAGCTTTGCTTGATTGCCAAGGATGCTATTTGAATAAAAGACTTGCATGCTCAAAAATAAAAACCCCGAAGAATCGGGGCTTTTACTTCCTTTATATGTTGTCAGCGATTAAGCATTGGCGTTTACTTTTGGTAAAGCAGCCATGATTTCATCATTTGCTCCTTCTTCAAATTGCTTGAAGTTGTCGACAAATGCTTGTGCTAGTTCGTTGGCCTTTTGATCATAAGCATCCTTATCAGCCCAAGTGTTTCTAGGATTAAGTAGCTCATCTGGAACTTCCGGACAAGATTTAGGCATATCTAGCCCAAATACTGGATGTCTTTCATATTCTACGTTTGCCAAATCTCCATTGAGTGCTTCAGTGATCATAGAACGCGTGTATTTCAACTTCATTCTATTCCCAATACCGTAAGGTCCGCCACTCCATCCAGTGTTCACCAACCAAACGTCTACCCCAGCATCTTGCATTTTCTTACCAAGCATTTCAGCATACTTAGTTGGGTGTAAAGGCATAAATGGAGCTCCAAAACAAGCTGAAAAGGCCCTTACAGGCTCCGTAATACCTGCTTCTGTTCCAGCAACCTTTGCAGTGTAACCTGAAATAAAGTGGAACATCGCCTGACCAGGAGTCAATTTGCTGATTGGAGGTAATACTCCGTAAGCATCGCAAGTAAGGAAGAAGATATTCTTAGGATTCTGACCAAGACTTGGCTCCGCAATATTATCAATATGATATAATGGGTAGCTTACTCTGGTGTTTTCTGTTTTCGAACCATCCTCAAAGTCAACTGCCTTTGTGCCTTGCTTGAAAACGATGTTTTCTAGAATAGCTCCTGGCTTAATTGCATGAAAAATGTCTGGTTCTTTCTCTTCGGTTAGATCGATACATTTTGCATAACATCCACCTTCAAAATTGAAAATAGTATTATCAGGAGTCCATCCGTGCTCATCATCTCCTATCAACTCACGGTCAGGGTCTGCGGAAAGTGTTGTTTTTCCAGTTCCCGACAAACCAAAGAATAAAGAAGTATCACCTTCTTCTCCAATGTTGGCTGAGCAATGCATTGATAAGACATTCTTCTGGTGCGGAAGGATAAAGTTCAATGCAGAGAAGATTCCCTTTTTGATTTCACCTGTATATCCAGTTCCTCCAACCAAGGCAATCTTCTTAGTGAAGTTTAAAATTGCAAAATTGTGTTGTCTGGTTCCGTCTACAGCTGGGTCAGCCATAAAGCCTGGAGCATTAATCACAGTCCACTCTGGGTCAAAACTTGCAAGTTCTTCATCACTTGGACGATTAAACATGTTGTATACGAACATGTTAGACCACGGGTACTCGTTTACTGCACGAATTGGCATCTTGTAACGTGGGTCGGCACAAGCAATCGCATCCCTTACATAAACATCTTTATCTTCTAAATAGGCAACTACTTTGTCGTAGAGTTTATCAAAAGCTTCTGGATCAAATGGGATGTTAATATCTCCCCACCAAATTGAGTCGCGAGTAATATCGTCTTTAACGATAAAACGGTCCTTTGGGGACCGTCCTGTAAATTCACCTGTATCAATGGCTAAAGCGCCACTTTCGGCAAACTCACCCATTCCTTTTTCTACTGCTATGTCAGCCAGTTCACTTGGAGCTAAGTTCCAATGTTCATTGGCGTTCTTTATGCCATAGCTTTCTAAATTTAAGTTTTGGGGATTCTTCCCTTTACTAGTCATTTTGTACTGATTTTCTCATCGATTAGACTACAAAGTAAGCCATTTCATAAATAGCTCTTAAGCTAAACTTTGCGTTTTTTTCACACGCTTTTAAAGAGTGCTTTTGAACGAAAAAGTAGTAACAGCCAAGAACTAATAATCAAGCCGCCTCCAATTGGGGTAATCGGCCCTAAAATCATAATCCCTGAAAGGCTCAGGTATTTGAAAAGAAGTAATAAATAGATCGAGCAACTAAATAATATCACCCCAAGGCTCATTAGTTTAATAGGCAAGTTAATGCGCTTTTCGCCCTTAAAAATCAAGGTAAGCATGAAGATCACTATCCCATGAATTAACTGATATCGAACACCTGTTAGATAGGAATCGAGCTGATCAGGACTAAGAATTTTCTCAAGAGCATGAGCACCAAAGGCGCCAAAAATTACGGCTAGAGCGCAGAGCGCCAGACCAAATCGAAAGTATAACATGGGCTTATTTGCTTTCTAAAAATTCGTTAAGCTCATCAATACTTGATGAGTAGGTAAAGGCTTCATTAACTTTGAAATAGTTTCCTTGATCTAGGGTACTATCGAATGCAATCTTGGCAATTTCTAATTTATCATCTTCAAAGGTGTAAAGCCCCAATAAACTCTTCACCTGTTCAGCAGTGAAGCATTTAGATTTCATTATTTGTTTTGTTACGGTGACTTTATCGTCGGCAAAGGTTTTTGATTCAATAGCTGACTTAATACTGCCGAATTCAGCATCGCTCACTGGCTGAGGACAACCATACTTACCGGTATATCCAGGCATTACATATTGATTTGAACTTTGCACTGATTGGCGTGTAGCAAAATCATCTTGGGCTTCTGCTGTTTCTGTGCTGCTAGCTTGTCCGTTTGAACTCTCAATATTACTAGAGCTGCTAATGCGCGACATCGTCTCGCTTACTTTCATGCTCACATCCATTTTGACCTCAGGAACACTAATACTCATGTTCATCTCATTAGTCTGTGAATCGGATTGATGTTCAGTTTGGGATTCAACTTCTGCTGCAACAACGGGTGCTTGCACCTGAATATCTGCTTCTTCTAGTTCTTCAGCATGGTAGACAGTGGTAGTTTGCTCTGGCACTGGTGAGGCTGCTTGAGCAATAGGAACTTCGCTCTGCCAGCGCAGTACATAACCTTTGCGTGCAAGTTTGATGGTATAAACCGTTTCCATTTCTGGCTTAAATTGAATCATCTTATTGATTTCCCCCTTAGACCGATCTTCAAAAACTACTCTCGCTTTATAATAGGGTTGATTTAAATCTTTGACCTTAATGTTGGTGCTAAAACCTGGATTTTGAGCAACTCCATTCAAGTATACTTTGAACTTTTCACCTGCCTGGGAAAAGAATATCAGATTAGATTCTTGAGCCTTTAAACTGATTGTGAGCAGAATAACAAGACCTGTTGATAAGAGTGTTTTCATGAATTGGATTTTAGTGCTTCGAATTTACAAGGATTTGTTTCTTTGACTTACTAAAAATCAAAATGCATACCATCCTTGTTTTAGGCGCCGGTAGATCGGCAAGTACTCTTCTCAGATATTTAAATACTGAAGCTGAAAGCAGCAATTGGCAGGTTAAAGTCGCAGATCTAAACCTCCAACTAGCAGAACAAAAGATTCAAGGCCTTCAGAAACTCGAAGCCATTGAATTGAATATTACAGATCAAGAAAGCTTGCGATCAGAAGTCAAGAAAGTCTCCTTAGTTATCAGCATGCTACCAGCTCGTTTTCATCCAATAGTGGCTGAAATTTGTGTTCAGGAGAAAGTCCATATGGTAACCGCGAGTTACATTTCAGATGAAATGCATGTACTTGACCAAGCAGCGAAAGATGCAGGAGTGAGTTTGATGAACGAAGTAGGAGTTGACCCTGGTATTGATCATATGTCGGCGATGAGAATGTTGGACCGTCTTAGAAATGAAGGTGCTAAATTTCATTGTTTCGAGTCATTTACCGGTGGCCTTTTAGCACCTGAAAGCGAAGACAACCCTTGGAAATACAAATTCACATGGAATCCTAGAAATGTTGTTTTGGCTGGACAAGGAGGGGCAGTAAAGTTCATTCATGAAGGTCGCTATAAGTACATTCCTTATCATCAGTTATTTAGAAGAACTGAAGTAATCGACATAGAGGGATTTGGGAGATTTGAAGGATACGCCAATCGCGATTCTTTGTGGTACCGTGAAGTGTATGGTTTGGAGGATATACCTACCATCTATCGTGGTACTTTAAGAAGACCTGGATTTTCCAAGGCCTGGGATATTTTTGTGAAATTAGGAGCCACTGATGATAGTTATACCCTTTACAATTCGGAAGACATGAGCTATCGTCAATTCATCAATACCTTCTTGGCATATCATCCGAGCGATAGCGTTGAACTCAAATTGCGCTATCACTTGAAAATTGATCAAGATTCTGATGTCATGGAAAAACTCGAGTGGCTTGGGATTTTCGAAGAAACTAAAATCGGGTTGAAAGATGCGAGCCCTGCCCAGATCTTACAGCACATTCTTGAACAAAAGTGGAAGATGAATCCAGGGGACAAAGACATGATCATCATGTGGCACAAGGTTCAGTACGATCTTAATGGCGAGCGAAAAGAAGTTAACGCATCCATGGCTGATATTGGTGAAGACCTCACTCATACTGCCATGAGTAGAACCGTTGGTCTCCCAGTAGGAATTGCTGCGAAAATGATTCTTAATGGAGAAATAAAAGAGCGTGGCGCTCTTCTTCCAACTAAACCGAGCATCTACAATCCAATTTTAAATGAATTGGAACTCCACGGCATCAAGTTCACCGAACACGAACTATAGAGGCAATAGATAGTCTTTGAGCAGTTTATAAGCCCTCTCTGAATACTGCCCTCTTTCCTTTTCTATTTCAAAATGCTCTTCTTCTGGCTTCGATTCTGTTTTTGAAATTTGAAGCATCGCTCTATGAACTTCTTTATGAGCTGAAGGCTTTAGCAATGCTAGTCTGTTTATATAAAAACCAAAGACTCCCATCTGCTCTCGAAAACCTTCAAGCTCGGAAATCGGCATAATCAAAGCTAGACTTCCATTTTCATTCAGATACTCAGATGAAAATTTCAGAATCTCATTCAGACTTAAAGAGGATTGATGTCGAGCTTTCGCGAGATGAGTTCGCTTTGATTCTTCTGAATTTGCGAAAAAGGGTGGATTGGAAACGATTAAATCAAAAGCTTGAGGCGCTTCCCAAGAATTCAAGTCTTTCAAAAAAACTTGATAGTCTTTAATGGATTGATGTTGAGCAAAGTTCTCCTCTGCTAAAACCACACTCGCTGGATTAAGATCGACTCCAAATATTTGTAAATCGCGGTAACGCTGAGCAATCATGGCACTGATAACACCCGTTCCAACACCAATATCTAATAAGCTAATTTGACTTTTAGCTTCTGTCCAAGCTCCAAGCAAACAGGCATCGGTGCCAATTTTAAAAGAAGAATCACTTTGATTTAGGGAAAAGGATTTGAACTGGAATTTGGCCAAGATGCTAAATGTCGGTTAGGCCTTCAGCAATCTCCATTTGGATCTGACGCTTCTGTTCATTTACCTCAATGATCAATTCATCATTGAAAGGAATCAAGATAGAAATCCCATCCTTGGTTTCTACTTCAAGAAGTTCACTCATGGAAATCTGCTCTAAAGCTTTGATTATACCAATATGTTGATGGTTTTGATTGAGCAATTGAAAGCCTTCGAATTCAAAACTAAAATCAAGCGTCTCAACAAACTGAGAATTCACCAACAAGCTTCTACCTATGAAAGCTTGGGCTTCTTCAATGCTATGAATATGATCAAACTTCAATCGAAATCGATCTTCATCTTCTTGAAAAAACTCCATAAAAAAAGGAACCGGATTACCATCGATTTCGACGTATACCGGTTCCTCTAATTGAAAGTCTTCCTTAAGGATAAACTCCTCACTCAATTTGCCACTAAGGGCACCTTTGAGTGCGTGTGTTTTTGTGATGTAACCAATCGACCTCAGGTCGGGTTCCATACTTAGTCTTTCTTTTCTTCAGTAGCTTCTGCAGCAGGTGCTTCTTCTGCTTTAGCTTCTGGAGCTGGAGCAGCTTCTTCTGCTGGCGCTTCTTCAGCTTTTGCTTCTTCAGCCGGAGCAGCTTCTTCAGCTGGTGCTTCCTCAGCTTTTACTTCTGGAGCTGGAGCAGCCTCTTCTGCTGGTGCTTCTTCCGCTTTTGCTTCTGCGGCTGGAGCAGCTTCTTCAGCTTGTGCCTCTGGAGCAGCATCATCACTTGCAGCTTCTGTTGAAGGGGCAGCTTCTTCAGCAACTTCTTCTTGAACTGGAACTTGAGCAGCAGCTCTTGCATCACTTACCGCTTTTTCAGCTGCAAGTAATTTCGTTCTTTCATCGTCCATTGCTTTCTGAAGTCCATCAGTTTTAGCATCGATTTTCGATTGCTTATCAGCCATCCACTTCTCGAATCGCTTGTCAGCCTCATCTTGGGTAAAAGCACCTTTCAGTACTCCTCTATCCAAGTGGCTTTTATACATTACACCTTTGTAAGAAAGCATAGCTCTCATAGTATCCGTTGGTACAGCACCAACTTTTACCCAGTGCAAGGCACGATCGAAATCTAATTCGATAGTTGCTGGATTTGTGTTTGGGTTGTAAGATCCGAAACGCTCAATATAACGTCCATCTCTCTTTGATCGGCTATCCGCCGCCACGATATAATAGAATGGTTTTCCTTTTTTACCGTGTCTTTGTAATCTAATTTTTGCTGGCATATTGCTTAATTGCTTAGCGTACGAAACGCTGGTTCATTAAAATGGCCTGCAAAGGTGCACTTTTTCTATTGATTATCAAATAGATTGATTGCAAAAATATCCTGTATTTCTGAACTATTCTGATTGGCAATCGAAGTTTCATTAAATTTGACTCGTACTGCATTTGATCATGCTAAAAATCAGAAACATAGCCTTATCGCTCTTGATCTTGTTTTGCGTTAATGCAAAGCTTGACGCTCAGGTGATTACAAATGAAGGCAGAGAGTTCTGGTTTGCCTTTCCGCATGTAATGGACAGTACGAATGCCCGCTTTTGGGTAAACATCACTTCTAAATACTCGGCAACTGGAACTGTTTCAATCCCCGGCACGGGCTTTAGCCAGAACTTTAGTGTTAGTCCAAATCAGATTGCTCGAATCAATTTTAACAGTGCCGATGCGCACATAAGCGGCTCAAGGGTCTTGCGAAACAAGGCAATCAGAATTTCTGCCACAGCCAATGTTGTTGCTTATGGAGTTTCCTACCGACAAGTACGCCATGAAGCAACCCTCATTTTACCAAACAGAGCCTTGGGAACTAGTTATCGGGCGATGACTTATAAATCGGAAAACAAAAGCAATCGCTTGTGGCGTTCAGAGTTTGTAGTAGTCGCCGCGGGAGACACCGCCAAAGTTGAAATAGCCTACACTGATAGCGTTAGAAATGGTGGAGGCCCTTATAAACTCGACACCGTGAGTATTCCGCCAAACCAAGTTTATCAGGCTCAGGCAGCGCGAGTCTCCGACGACTTAGCAGGAAGTCATATTAGGAGTCTTAACGGAAAGAAATTTGCCGTTTATGCAGGAAACGAGTGGAGCACTGTGATTTGCTCGCCAAATAGCGACCCGTTATTCGAAGTAATGTATCCTACCAATACTTGGGGTCAGTCCTTCCTCGCCATCCCAACTTGGAGCGTGAACAAAGACTACATTAAAGTAATAGCCCATGAAGACTCTACGAATATTTACAGAAACGGTGTTTTCATGTCAAACATCGATGCCGGTGAGTTTTGGGACGACACCATCCAAAGCACTCGCTATTATACTGCTGATAAACCAATTCAAATAGGACAGTTTCTGGTGACTGGCCAAAATTTTTGTAGCGCCAACTCTCAAACAGATCCTTCTATGGTAATGCTGAATGCTACGGAACAGATGTATCTCGACACAGTCACTTTTTTTGCTGTGGATACGAATCAAATTGATAGCCACTTTGTGAGCATTATTACTAGAACCAATGATACTGACAAGATTTTTCTCGACAGTGTTCGAATAAGAGACTTTACGGTTTTTCCTACGGCTCAAGCATATTCCTATCGATTTGTCACCATTAGCCCCGGGCGGCACACCCTCGAAACTACTGGTTGTGGTTTTCAAGCATATTCAATGGGAATTGGACGTGCAGTCTCCTATGCCTATGCAGCTGGAGTCACCTTGCTCGATCTCGAAAATAGCATCAGCTTTAAAAATTTCTATACCGGAACAGACACCATTTGTCAAGGAGACACCGTGCAGTTTCAAACAGTGATCAAAGGTGATCCCATTTCTTTTCGCTGGGACTTTGGCGATGGTTCAACTGACACGGTGCGAAACCCAATTCATTCCTATACTCAAACCGGTCGTTATCAAGTTACCACCGAAATTGTCTATCAATGTTTAACAGATACATTAATAGATACAATTGAAGTTCCTCCACCTCCAATCATAGATCTAGGACCCGATACGAGCATATGTAATAGGGACACGCTCGAATTTTCGGTAAACACCAGGGTATTTCGGGCATTGTGGAATACTGGAAGCACTGCTTCGAGGCTTCAAATATTTCAACCCGACACCTATTCCGTTAAGGTTTACAATTTCTGCGGAGCCGACAGAGATACTGTTGTCATTGACACACTTTACCCTGATACAGTTAACTTAGGAATCGACACGCTGATGTGCTACGGCGATAGCTTAGAATACGATTTAAGAACCTTAAATAACACCCAGTATCTCTGGCAGGATGGGAGCACCTCCCCCTTTAGAACAATAGATAGTACAGGATTATATTGGGTTGAATTAAGGAACATTTGCGGCTTAATTTCAGACACCATTGATGTAGAGTTTGAAAGAACTCCTGTGGTAGATTTTGGACCCGATACCTCACTTTGTCAAGGGGCAATTATATTTCTGAATGCAATCAACTCAAGAGCGAGGTATCTATGGCAAGACGGCTCTCGGCTTGGCGGTAAAAATGTGCTTGCTCCTGGTGGACTCTATTGGGCACAAGCCTCAAATTTATGTGGCTCAGATCGCGACAGTATTTATGTTCATTACGACTACCCTCTCAATCTAAACCTTGGACCTGACAGTATTTTATGTCTGGGGGATCAAATCCTTCTTGATCCTGGCAATACAGGTACTAGCTCGATTCGATGGCAAAATGGCTCCCCTGATTCCACTTACCTAGCCGTGAGTCAAGGTCTCTATTGGATACGTGCAACGAATCTATGCGGGGTTTATATTGACAGCATCCGTTTTGCAGATATCAATGACCCAAGTATTGGCTTACCTGATGACAGTATTTTGTGTATTGGCAATCCTGTGAATCTGGCCGTTGCTTTTCCAAATTCTAGCTATGCGTGGAGCACAGGACAAACAGATTCAAACATTACTGTGAATCAATCTGGGACTTACGCGGTAAGCGTGACCAATATTTGCGGAACCGACATCGATAGCGTTTCAATTCTATATGACGAGCCAATTCAAATTGATTTTGGCCCAGACACTAATTTGTGTAATGCCGATACCCTCTACCTCGACGCCAGAATCACAACAAGAGGATATCATATTTGGAATAACGGCTGGTTGGGTGATGAATTTACGGTGAGAAGAACCGGCTATTATCGAGTTGAAATAAGCAACGCTTGCGGCGTTTTTGGGGATGAGATAAGAGTTCAATATGAATACACCCCAGATGTCGATTTCTTGGATGATACGGTGCTTTGCAAAGGCGACTATATGTATGCCAAGGCACCTCAACTGCTCAACGCTACTTGTCAATGGCAAGATGGAAGTACTTGGGATCGATTCTTTGTGAATGAAGCTGGAACCTATTGGTTAGAAGCAAGCAATCGTTGTGGTAAAGACCTCGACAGTTTTAATGTGCGTTACCAAGACCGTCCAATAGTCGATTTAGGTGGCGACCAAATATTATGTCCGGGAGAAAGCTTGCTCTTGGATGTCTCAAGAGAAAACTTCAACTATCGTTTTTTATGGCAAGATGGAAGCACTCATTCCGCAATGGAGGCTAGTGAAGAAGGAGTTTATAAAGTGATGGTAACAGATCAATATGGGTGTGTCAGTATCGATTCAATGGAGGTTCTAGAATGTGTTGAAAGTCTGTACATTCCAAATAGCTTTAGTCCGAATCTAGACGGCAAAAACGAGTATTGGGCGGTCAAAGGAGAGCGCCTTCGAGACTTTAAAATCAGCGTTCACAATCGATGGGGCCAATTAGTGTTTCAGGCGGACAAACTCAATTTTAAATGGGATGGAAGGAACGGAGAAAGCCTCTGCCCTGTTGGAACTTATGTTTACCTCATCCAATATACTGATCTCGAAAATCAGCCTCAACGATTAACGGGTCACTTACACTTAATCAGATAATGACAGCTCAATTCAAAAGCCTCAGCCTTGGGCTCAGTTTGCTTTTTAGTACTTCATTGGCTATCAGTCAAGATACTTTTTCGATTGTGGCGGTCGATAGCCTAACTAGAGAAGTTGGCAGCGCGGGTGCCTCTTGTTTAGATGATAATATTATTGCTGGAGGAGTTTCAATTATTAAAGATGTGCTTCCTGGGGTTGGCGCCATTAACACACAAGCTTCTTATCTGGCCGCAAATCAAACGGAAGCAAGCATCAAGATGAGTCAGGGCTGGTCGGCACAAGATATTATCGATTGGTTAGTCCTAAACGATACACAAAACGATTCAAGTCGACGCCAATATGGAATTGCCCGATTTGACACCAGCGGAACAATTTCAACCGCTGCCTTTACGGGTTCTAACTGTTTCGACGACAAGGCACATATTGTTGGCCCGTATTATACGATTCAAGGGAATATATTGTTAGGAGAATATGTCTTAGACTCCATGGAACAGCGTTTTTTAAACGCAAGTGGCAGTTTGGCAAATCGCTTAATGGTAGCAATGATGGGTGCTAATTTCCCAGGAGCTGATTCTAGGTGTTTGAATGAGGGAGTTTCATCGCAAAGCGCTTACCTAACAGTAGCTGGCCCGAACGACCCAGCAGGGGCAGCTTATTTAGACCTCGTGGTGAGTTCTACACCTTATGGAGAAGAACCCATCGATAGCCTTTTAAGCTTGTATGAAGATTGGAGACTTAGTTCTATTCCAGAAAAGAATCAATCATTCTTTGAGATTCAGAGGAGAAACGATCAGATCATACTTGACTCTAGACTGCTGGGATCAAACTTAGAAATCTATGCATTGGATGGGAAGCTTTTAAGAAGCCTCATTATTGATGAAAACACCGCACTCAATGACCTATGGCCACATCAAGTACTGCTGCTTCGAATTAGACGAGAGGACGAAGTCTTCTTGAAGAAGCTAGCTCCTTAAGCTTTACGCTTGGCTGCCTGCAAGGTATTCATCATGAGTCCGGTAATGGTCATTGGACCCACACCTCCCGGAACAGGAGTAATAAAAGAACACTTGTCTTTTACTGCTTCAAAGTTCACATCACCAGCTAAACGGAAGCCACTTTTTTTAGTGTCATCGGCTATGCGAGTTATTCCAACATCCACGATTACAGCTCCCTCTTTCACATAAGAGGCATCCACCATCTCTGCTCTTCCAAGTGCCACGATAAGGATATCGGCATCTTGACATATTTCTTTGATGTTTTTGGTTCTACTGTGAACCATTGTCACAGTGCAATTCCCTGGATAAGAATTTCGCGACATCAAAATGGACATCGGGGTTCCAACGATATTAGACCTTCCCATTACCACACAATGTTTGCCTTCTGTTTCTACTTTGTATTCTTTCAGAAGATTTAAAATACCAAATGGTGTAGCAGGAATGAAAGTCTCCAATCCGATAGACATACGTCCAACGTTTTCTGGGTGAAATCCATCTACATCTTTAGCAGGATCAACTGCCAATGTAACTTTCATTTCATCGATGTGCTTTGGGAGCGGAAGTTGTACTATGAACCCATCAATATCATCATCCTGGTTGAGTTTCTCGATTTCGGCTAACAAATCTGCCTCTGAAATACTTTCTTCGAAACGAAGTAAACTAGAATTAAAACCTAATTTCTCACATGCCTTCACCTTAGCACCTACATAAGTTTCACTCGCGCCATTGTTTCCCACTAAAATTGCAGCCAAGTGAGGCATCTTCCCTCCTGATGCCTTTAAAGCAGTTACTTCCCGCGCTAGTTCTTCTTTGATTTTGGCTGAAGTAGCCTTTCCGTCCAGTATTTCCATATGCCTCTTATCTGAGTCCAGGCATCTTAGGACCTCCTAGTCCGCCCATCATTTTCATCATATTGCCTTTATTACTCATCATTTTCATCATCTTGCGCGTATCGGCAAATTGTTTGATGAGTTTATTCACTTCACTAACTGAAGTTCCACTTCCTGTGGCAATTCTTTTCCTCCTGCTACCATTGATGATTGTTGGATTCTCTCTTTCGTATTTAGTCATTGATCGGATAATCGCCTCAATATGCTTGAAAGCATCATCTTCAATCTCAACATTCTTCATGGCTTTACCCATTCCTGGAATCATTCCTGCCAAATCTTTCAGATTACCCATCTTCTTGATCTGTTGAATTTGATTCAAGAAATCATCAAAGTTGAATTGATCTTTGGCAATCTTTTTCTGAAGTTGACGAGCTTCTTTTTCATCGAACTGTTCCTGAGCTTTTTCAACCAAGGAAACCACATCACCCATTCCGAGGATTCGGTCGGCCATACGCTCTGGGTAGAACACATCCAAGGCTTCCATCTTCTCACCCATCCCGATGAACTTAATGGGCTTATTAACGACAGACTTAATTGACAAGGCAGCTCCACCTCGGGTATCACCATCAAGTTTAGTTAAGATGACCCCATCAAAATCGAGACGCTCGTTAAATTCTTTTGCAGTATTTACCGCATCCTGACCAGTCATAGAATCCACTACGAAAAGGGTCTCATTGGGTTGAATCGCCTTCTTGACGTTTTCAATCTCCTGCATCATTTGCTCATCAATGGCTAAACGACCAGCGGTATCCACAATCACTACATTGTTCCCATTGGAACGAGCATGTTCTATTGCGTTTTTAGCAATTTGAACTGGATTGTTATTCTCTCTTTCACTGTAGACTTCCACCCCAATTTGATCACCTACTACCTGCAATTGATCAATAGCCGCAGGACGATAAACATCACAAGCTACAAGAAGAGGCTTCTTACCTTTTTTGGTTTTTAAGAAGTTGGCCAGTTTACCTGAGTGCGTTGTTTTACCAGAACCTTGAAGTCCCGCCATTAGAATAACCGCTGGGTTTCCCTGAATATCAAACTCAGCTTTTTCTCCACCCATGAGATTCTTGAGCTCTTCATGGGTAATCTTCACCAAGAGTTGTCCTGGTGAAATGGCAGTGAGCACATCTTGCCCCAATGCTTTTTGCTTCACTTCTTCAGTAAAGCTCTTGGCAATTTTAAAGTTCACATCGGCATCAAGCAAAGAGCGACGTACCTCTTTCATTGTTTCAGCGACGTTAATCTCTGAAATCTGACCTTGACCTTTAAGTACTTTAAACGATCGTTCTAACTTATCCTGTAAATTTTCAAACATCTTTTTTCACTTACATTTTATCAGGAACACTAATTCCAAGCAAACCTAATGAAGATTTAACTACTTCTCCAAGCTGCATACTTAGACTCAACCTGAAGGCACTAAGCTCTGGCATATCGTCTTGGATGATAGGACACGATTGATAAAAACTGTTGTAGGCTTTCACCAAATCGTAACAGTAATTCCCAATTGTGCCTGGGTTCATTTCGGCCGCGGCCTCTTGTATTTTTGCTGGAAACTCAGTCAAGCTTCTCAGCAAATCTTTTTCTTTTTCATTCAATTCAAAACTGAGGCTATCGCTCAATTTGAAGTCTCCACCTCGGCGCAGTATAGATTTAATTCGAGCATAGGTATACTGCAAGAAAGGTCCAGTATTGCCTGCAAAGTCAATTGACTCTTCAGGGTTGAACATCATTCTCTTTTTAGGGTCGACTTTAAGAATGAAATATTTTAAAGCGGCCATACCTATCATTTCGAACAAGCTATTTCGCTCTTCTTCGGATAGACCTTCAAGCTTACCTAAATCCTCTGTTTTCGCTTTTGCTGTGGCAAACATTTCATCCATCAGATCGTCGGCATCTACCACAGTTCCTTCACGAGATTTCATTTTACCACTTGGAAGATCCACCATGCCGTAGCTTAGGTGATAAAGCTCTTCAGACCAATCATAACCTAACTTTTTCAGCAATAGAAACAAGACCTTAAAATGATAATCCTGCTCATTCCCAACCGTATAGATCAATTTCTTAAGGGAAGGATAATCTTCAAAGCGAAGAATAGCGGTACCAATATCTTGGGTCATGTAAACTGCCGTTCCATCGGCTCGCAAAAGCAGCTTTTGATCTAAGCCATCTCCAATTAAGTCACACCAAATGGAGCCATCATCTTTTTTGTAAAAGACTTCTCGGCTTAATCCCTTTTCGACTTGTGCTTTTCCGTCGAGATAAGTATTTGATTCGTAATAAAGCTTATCAAACTCAACCCCCATTCGTTTATAGGTCACATCAAAGCCTTCATAAACCCATTGGTTCATCTTCTCCCAGAGGGCATATACTTCAGGATCTTTTGCTTCCCACTTACGCAACATTTCTTGAGCTTCTAGAATCAAAGGAGCTTTCTTTTCGGCTTCCTCTTGAGAGTGTCCTTCTTCAACTAATTGGGCAATCTCCAGCTTGTATCTCTTGTCGAATTCTACATAGTATTTACCTACAAGCTTGTCCCCTTTTAAGCTTTCATTCGGAGCCTCTCCCTCACCAAACTTTGTCCAGGCTAACATCGACTTACAGATATGAATTCCGCGGTCGTTGATGATTTGCACCTTAAGGACTTCATGACCAGCGGCTTCTAGAATTTTGGCCACAGAATAACCCAAAAAGTTATTTCTAATATGTCCTAAATGCAGAGGTTTATTGGTGTTCGGTGAAGAATACTCAACCATAAGTTGAGACTTCGAATTTGCTTTGGCAAACCCATAAGTTTCATGACTTGCAATCTCTTTTAAGCTGCTGTACCAATAGGCATCATCAAGGCTAATGTTCAAAAATCCTTTAACAACATTAAAGTCCTTAATTAGCTTTTGCTCTTGCAGTTTTGAGCCAATTTCTTCTCCAGTTTGTTCTGGTGATTTTTTACTGAAACGCACGAAAGGGAAAACCACAATGGTATAATCCCCGTCAAATTCTTTGCGAGTTTTTTGCAAGCTAACTTCCTGATTGGCTTCAGGATAAAGTCCACTACAAATTTGATTGATCTTTTCTACTAGTCCCTCTTGATTCATCCTATAATCTCGCTTCTATTTGCTTGGTGCTCTCTTCCAGAATTTCGAAAGCTGCTTCTGCCATTTTATTCTTTGTGTCGAGGGTTGGATTAATCTCAACCATCTCAAAACACTTAACGCGTTCATCTTGAACAAGGCTGCTAACGATTTGCTTCGCCTCTGCTACTGAAAATCCATTGGGCACTGGTGTTCCTGTTCCTGAGGACACTTCATCACTATCCAACGAATCCACGTCAAAGGAAACATATAGAATATCGCAATCTTTGAGTAACTCCATTGCTTCCTTCAGGCAAGTTGTTATTCCTTTTTCGCGGCACTCTTCAACTTTGAAATTGCGAATCCCCTTTTCTGCCATCAGATTATCCTCCGGTAATTCAGTATCTCGAACACCAAAAAATATTAGATCTTCAGGGGCCAATTTTGGCGTGATATGGCCGACGTTCTTTAAGCGTTCCCAAAGATTTACTGTGTCTTCGCTTGGCTCATTTACCTGACTTGAAAGGTTGTCTGTTGCCATCGCAGTGGCCAAAGGCATACCGTGCAAATTTCCTGAAGGGGTTGTGTACGGAGTATGCATGTCAGCATGAGCATCAATCCAAATCACGCCCAATCTTTTATCTGGATAGGCTGCTTTTACTCCAGCAATCGTTCCTCCAGCCGAACCATGATCAGCAGAAAGCACCAAAGGAAAGTCTTCATGACTAAGCACTTCTTTGAGGCGCTGGTTCATTTCTTCGTAAACTTCTATCACCCCATCGATGCGCTTCGCCCAAGTAAATTGCGTTTTAGAAAGCAACAAATCGTTCCTGTCTTTGAGGATTCTTACCGGTCGATGCGTAAAATAGTCGCTCCCTTGATTGAGTGAGGCCACCCATAAAGCATCGATACCTAAGCTCGCTCCACGTGTGCCAGCGGTAATTTCAGACTTCTGCCCAAGGATTTTTACGTAGTGCATCGTTTATTTTTGAAGTTCGCAAATTTAGGAGTAAAAGGGAATTAGGGCTTTCTACATTTGTTTTATTCAAAGAGAAAATCTTCAATGATTCGAAAACTGAGCTCCACAAAATTTTTAGTCCTGTTTGGGACTTCTGTTTTTTTTGCTTGGCTTACTCTTTATTAATACCTGTAAGCGCATCTATTTAGATCCTAATGAATTCACAGAAGGAAAGGTCGTTTACCAAATCTCCTACCCTAAGCTAGACACAAATCATTTGTTTGAACCCTTTCTTCCTCATAAGATGATTCTGACCATCAAAGGAAAAAAGCTCAAACTCGAAACTAAAACTGGCCTGGGTCTTTTCCAAACTGGTTTTACTGCAGACCTGAGAGACAAAGAGGCTATTAGCCACCTTAAACTCATTAATGTTCGTTACAAATGCAATATGGACACTGAATACTTCAGGGTTGAAAACGAAGAGAACCCTTACCAGGTAGTCACTATGGATTCTATGTCCACTTATCTAGGAGAAGCTGTAAGCTTTGCTAAAGTGAGTTATCCATGGAGTGATGAACCTAGCTGGCTAATGATGTCGAGCAATCGCTATGCGGAAAACATCAATTTTCACAATGGCTTCTTTGAAAACAACAAGCTGCTTTTAGAATACGAACAACGCTTTCAGGGAGTTGTAATGCATTTCAAGGCAATTGAATTTATTGAAGAAAGTGTTTCTAAAAACGACTTTAAGTTAGATAGCGACTATCAAGAATTAAGCAGAGTAGCTTTTCTCGATGAGCTTAAAAAGACGCTTTCCCCACTCGCTGAGTGATGTTCATAATTCTTTTGATAACTACATAGGGCCTTTCCTAGCCTAGCAGCTTGTACGCTTAATTTTGAACAAAGCTAGAGCTGAGCCGATTTGGGAAAAAACCTACTAATTACAGACCTAGACGAAGGTCAAGAAGAAGAAAAAGAGAAGCCTAAAAAGAAGCGAAAGAAACGCTCTGTTAAGCTGCCTGCTCCTGCCTTTTTGTCGAACCCTAAATTGCAGCGTGTTGTAGGATTAAGCTTCATGCTTTTTTCGGCCTATATGCTCATCGCTTTAACTTCTTTCTTATTCACTTGGAAGCAAGACCAAGATGTTCTCTTTAAGCCTTGGACTGAAATTTTGCTCAATTCTGAAATAAGAGTTGAAAATTGGCTAGGTAAACTTGGGGCGATTCTGTCGCATGCCTTCATTCACGAAAGTTTCGGGGTTGCCTCTTTCCTATTCGTGGCACTTTTCTTTTTGATTGGTTTTAGAATCCTATTTAAAAGTCATCTCTTACCCTTTGCGGCCTTTAGTCGAATTGCACTCTTTAGTTTGGTTTGGGTTTCCATCTTGTTAGCCTACTTGTTTAGTTTCAAGTATCATTTTTTAGGCGGGACATTCGGGCATCAAATAAATGATTGGCTCACAGCAAGCTTCGGTGGCCTGGGCACAGGAATCTTACTGTTTTTCACTGCCTTTATTTTTGCGGTATTGAACTTCAACATTCCTGTTGAACGAATCAAAAGCCTACTAAATAATATGATGGCTGTAGAGCCAGCACCCCAAGATTCATCAGAAGCGCTTGAATCGGATGCCTCAGAATCAAAACTCATCGATGAATTTGACAAAGAGGAAGAAACAGTAGTAGCAGAATTCGAAACTAGTGAGGAGGAGACAGTTGGTGATGAGGCAGAAAAAGCCGAAGAGGCTGCTGATCTCGAACTAGAAACTAATATCACCGAAGAAGAACCTCAGGTAGAAGAAGAACCAGAAACAGAGCTGGAGCTTCCGAAAGCTGAAGAGGAACCTGAGGAGGAAAAATCTGAGGAGGACCTTGAATTGGCTATTGAAGAAACTGTCAAGGAAGAACTAATTGACGAGGACGAAGCCAAAGCTGCTCAATTAGTAGAAACCCAAGGATCATTCGATCCTAAAAAAGAACTTTCGAGTTTTAAATTCCCTCCTGTTGACTTACTTGTTGATCGAGGTGAAGGTAAAGTTCAGGTCAATCGCGAAGAGCTAGAGAAGAACAAAGACAATATTGTAAATACACTGAAGAACTACAATATTGAGATTTCAAAAATTAAAGCGACCATCGGTCCTACGGTGACTCTTTATGAAATTGTTCCAGCTCCTGGAGTTCGTATTTCAAAAATCAAAAACCTAGAAGATGATATTGCCTTAAGTTTAGCTGCTTTGGGAATTCGAATCATCGCTCCAATCCCAGGAAAAGGAACCATAGGAATTGAAGTTCCAAATCAGAACCCGGATACAGTGAGTATGAAGACTGTAATCGCTTCTGAGAAATTCCAGAAAACGGATATGGAATTGCCTCTAGCTTTAGGTAAAACCATCTCAAACGAGACTTATATAACCGACCTCGCTAAGATGCCTCACCTTTTGATGGCAGGTGCAACGGGTCAGGGTAAATCGGTTGGACTTAATGCGATTTTAGTAAGCTTACTTTACAAACGCCACCCTGCTGAAGTGAAGTTTGTTCTTGTAGATCCCAAGAAGGTGGAACTTACCCTATTCAACAAAATTGAACGTCATTATCTAGCGAAACTACCTGGTGAAGGGGAGGCAATCATTACCGATACCACCAAGGTGATTCACACTTTGAATTCGCTTTGTATTGAGATGGATCAGCGTTATGAAATCTTGAAAGAGGCCCACGCACGTAACATCAAAGAATACAACACAAAATTTCTCGCTCGTAAATTGAATCCGAAAAACGGTCATCGTTACTTGCCTTATATCGTTTTAGTGGTTGATGAGTTTGCCGACCTCATCATGACCGCAGGAAAAGAAGTTGAAACACCGATAGCCCGATTGGCTCAATTAGCAAGAGCAATTGGAATCCACCTCATTATTGCTACGCAAAGGCCATCGGTAAATATTATCACTGGAACAATTAAAGCCAACTTCCCTTCTCGAATTGCTTTTAGAGTGACGGCCAAGATAGATTCGCGCACCATTTTAGATGCTGGAGGAGCCGACCAGCTCATCGGCCGAGGTGATATGCTTTTGAGCACCGGTAGTGAGGTAATCCGTTTGCAATGTGCATTTGTTGACACTCCAGAAGTTGAGGCGATCACTGAATTTATAGGCTCACAACAAGCTTATCCTGATGCTCATTTATTACCTGAATATGTTGATGAATCGGGCGATGGGCCGGGTGCAATTGATCTAGAAGATCGGGATGTACTCTTTGAAGATGCGGCTCGTGTGGTGGTTATGCATCAACAAGGTTCGGCTAGTTTACTTCAGCGAAAATTAAAACTCGGATACAACCGAGCTGGACGAATTGTGGATCAACTAGAGGCCGCCGGAATCATTGGACCTTTTGAAGGAAGTAAGGCAAGACAAGTTTTAATTCCTGATGAAATGAGTTTGGAACACATTTTGAAAGGTGAAGATGAAGCATAAATTTGCATGATGAAAAAAACACTACTTGTCTTAATGACAATCAGCACAATCTTAGCAGCAAATGCTCAAACAGATGTGCGCAACACAACTCCTAAAGATCCTAAGGCAAAAGCCATATTAGATGATCTTACCAAGAAAACTAAGAGCTACTCTAGCATTAGTGCCGACTTTGAATACAAGCTCAAGAACGACGCAGCTGGAATTGACGAAAGTCAAAAGGGAAACATCGTAACCAAAGGCGAAAAATATAAACTCGCTTTAGCCGGACAGCAGGTCGTGAGTGATGGTAAAACAGTTTGGACTTACATCAAAGATGTTGAAGAAGTTCAAATCACCAGTACCGAAGACGACATGGAAGAAGGAGGTTTAAGTCCAAGTAAGATTTTTACACTTTACGAAGAGGGTTTTAAATACGTCTATGACAAACTATCCGTAATGGATGGTAAAAACATCCACAGCATCTATCTGTATCCCCTTAAACCTGGTGATAAGCCTTTTCACACAGTAATCCTGTATATTGATAAGGACAAAATGCAATTGCACTCGATGATTGTGAAAGGAAAGGATGGCAATGTTTATACTTATAAGCTAAGCAACTTTACTCCTAACAAGGCTTATACTGATGCTTCTTTTGTTTTCAAAACTCCTGAAGGAGTTGAAGAAGTAGACTTAAGATAAAGGCGGTTTCCCATTTGGTTTTGAGATGCCCAATTGGTTTCTCAAAGCTTCATTCTCTTGTCGAAGTTCATTAATCAGTACAGAAATCTTTTCTATTAGATCTTGCGTATTGTCGCTCTCAAGAAGGTTTTCGAGGCTAATATCAAGGTCGGAGTTGGGCTTAACCTTTAATACTCTTAGCAATCTGAACTTAGGAATCTCGAGCACCTTAACCAAGCGTACCAGTTCGTCTAAGCTCAATTTCCGCTGTCCTGACTCGATTCGATTGTAGGAACTTCTCGACATACCAATTTCTACCGCTAATTCCTCCTGAGAAAGGCCACTAGCAATTCGATACCTTAGTATGATGGTGTTGAGGTTGTCCAACTAATAGAGTATATTCCGCCCTGAATACTTTCCGTAAAATACCCAGACTTTCAAATATCGAATTTAGTTTTGACAGACAGGTGAGAATTGTCAGTTCATGGAAAAAATGTGCTGTTTTAGCACACCCATTAGATATAGGTTTTTGTACTTTGAGGAGATGAAATCAAGCTTAATCCTTTTTGGCTTCCTGCTATTCGGTCTTTCTAGCTACTCTCAAGTAAATTATGTTCGAGATACTAACCAAAATCAAATATATAGCACTCGAGTAGACCTTTTCCAAGATCAAGTGATTTCATACAATGATTTACAAAATGCTAGAGTAGTTGATAAGTTTGGTGTCTTCATTGATAGCCTCACTTCTAATGGCCAAATCTCATATGGTCGTGGAACGGACTCAACTTATTATTATTCAGCTCGCACAGAAAACAGTCTTTCGAGGTATAACAAAACGACTGGTAAATGGACTAGATTCGATAGTTTATATGCAATGAAACCTGTTGTACATAAGGGAACAGAATTTTTCATTGAGCGCGTTACGGATACAAGTTCAAACTTTTCATGGAGGCTTTGTTCTATAGTGCAAGACTCAATTATAAAGGGCGGCTTAAATCCGATTGGTCAATTCGCTCCTGATTCTTGGCAACGCCAAATCAGTTTTCGAGATAATTATAGAACGGGAGGACTTTTCAGCAATGGCAATAAATTATATGTCAGTTTAGTCGACTCAAATGCGAATGGGTCAGATGTCTTCATTGGCCAGGTCATTTCTCTTAATCAAATAGATTCAATTATTCAATTACCCCTACCCAGTAACATTACAGGTCCAGTTCTAGAAACTACACTTATTATAGGAGACAGTATCATTGTCTATCAAATCAAAGAAGGCTTTTTCTCAAGTCTTAATCACAACTTCAGAAAGACGGCAAGCATCAATCTAAAAAATGGTAGCTACAACGAAAAAGGCTTTCACCCTCACCATGTTACGAAAGCCTATGGAAGCCGTTATTACATTGACAACTACAGAAGTTCTTTCTATACAGGTAATCAAATGGCAGATTCTATCGTAAACCTTAAAGATTTAGATCCAGCACTTGGTGGAATAAATGAGTATTTCATTTTTGGAGCTGACCACAAAGACAGACTCTATTTCGCTCCAATCAATAACCGACTTGAGATATGGCGATATGACGGTATACAAGCTGAGCAGTACTTTTATGACTCTTTGGCTAGCATAAACCAGGTCAATGTTGCTTATGGGGCATCTTCGTTTAACGATACACTTTTTGCTTTTCAACTTAACATGAGTGGTGATCAACAAATTCATCTACTTAAGACTGACACACTCGAGTCAACAATGATTGACTTGAATGACAGCATAACAAGTATGAAGCCTTGGTATCAGCCTCTGATGGAAATTGATCCTTTGGAAAACAGACTCGTATTCGTTGCTCGTGGAAGTCAGCAAGGGAGTCCAGGAATTGTATATGAAGCGAAAATCCCAGAGTTTACAAACCCGAGTATTGGCTCAAACCAAGAGCATATTTCACAAGTGAAAATTTTCCCAAATCCAACTCAAGCAGTACTCAATATTAGCGCTGAATCAAAGCTAGAGTCTGTCGAAATCATGGATATCCAAGGACAATCAGTAGCCTACAAGGAAAAGCTCAATTCACATCTCATTGGACTTGACTTGAGTGCACTTACCAAAGGGACTTATCTTGTTAAAGTCAATACGGTATCAGGGAACAGGATTGAAAAGATAATCCTTCAATAGACTACAAATCCAGCGTGATCTGATTACCTGCGCTGAATCCTTCATCCTTATCTGAATCATCCTGTTTAGGTGGCTCTTCTTTGGCCTTAGGCTTGGGCTTAACTTCCGCTTTTTTCTCTTCAAGCTTTGGAGCCTTTGGGCTTGCTTCCTTTTTAGGAGCTTTTTTAGGACTTGCCTTTTTAACTTCAGGCTTAACAGCAGCTGACTCGGCTTTCTTCTCTACTGGAGCTTCCTTTGCTTCTGGGCTTGATGCCGCTGGCGCTGGACCTTGTTCCTTTTCAGACTCCAGCGCTTCAGTTGATTCAGCTTCTCCTTTAGGTTCTTCATTGGCCAGCTCAGGCTCAATCAACTCGAGACTTTTTACCTTGTAAGGAGTCAAACGATTCCCCATGGCCTTCTGACCTTTCACTGTAATGAATTCCGTAATGTCAATTAGCTCATCCGGACGATCATTGCTTCGCTTATCAAACTGAATTTTGACTTTTGGACTCGGGTGGTTGGAAACAAATTCTAGATGAGACTTCTCATGTTCAGTAATCAAACTCTGCTTTCGCTCACTGGGCTCAAGATTAAAGCGCTTGACATTAAATTGTTCCTTTTCGCCATCCAAATAGACTAGAGAATACACTTTTTCAGAATCAAAACGCTCCATAATCAAGTAGTCCTCATCAAACTTGGTTGACAAAGCATAAGGGCTTAACAAGTACTCTCCTGACTGCATGATGGTGAGTATGCGGTCTTCTCCTTTAAAATCTCCAATAAAATTACCCCTACCCTCTGTATTCAAACGATGTACGGTGTCGTCGAACCAAATTTTACGAGCCCCTAAAGTTGATACTCCTTCTTCCTTGAGTTCAACCTTGTGAACTATGTTCTTAGAAAGGATATTGCCTTTGGCTCCCCTACCCTTAATGGCTAGATCTTTAAAATCGAAATCAAATTTTAGGTTCTTGAGCTTCGGTTTTGGGCGCAGCACAATTTTTACCACTTCAGCTTCACCATTTGGATTGGCTGTGAGATAAAGAATCTTAGATTTTGGCTTTCCACCGGCAAGATCATATTCACGATCACGTGTAATGGCATCAACGGCGAAGCGCTTCACCATCGCACGTCCACCAGCGCCATCCTGATAAATCAAATTGTAAATGGTTCGCTTATCTCCTTTTTTCCAGATGTCTACATGGAGGAGATCCTTTCCAAAGAAGGCTTTCTCTTGAATTTTTGACACCATCATCACCCCATCCTTTCGAATGGCAATCACATTGTCAATGTCAGAGCAGTCTTTCACAAACTCGCCCTCACCTCGCTTGAGCGCATAACCAACAAAACCTTCTTCTTTGTTTACATAAAGTTTAGCGTTGTTAACGGCTACCTTGGAGCGTTCTATCGTTTCGAAAGACTTAATCTCCGTCGTGCGTTCTCGACCCTCTCCGTATTTCTTTTTGAGGTTTTTGAAATAATCAATAGCATAATCAACCAGATTGTCGAGATGGAATTTGGTCTGTTCAATTTGATCTTCAAGCTTGGCAATATGTTCGTCTGCTTTGAAGCTGTCGAATTTTGAAATCCGCTTGATTTTGATCTCGGTAAGCTTCGCAACATCATCATCAGTCACCTCTCGTAACAAGTGCTTAATATGTGGCTTAAGTCCTTTATGGATAAAGGAGATGATTTCCTCCCAGGTCTCCGCTTCTTCAATATCGCGGTAAATTCTCTTTTCAATGAAGATCTTCTCTAAAGAAGCAAAATGCCATTGCTCTTCAAGCTCCCGCTTTTTAATCTCTAACTCAAGCTTAAGCAGGTCTTTGGTATGATCGGCAGACATCTGCAAGATCTCATGCACTCCTACAAATCGAGGCTTTTCATTTTCGATTACCACCGCATTTGGCGATATGCTCATTTCACAATTTGTGAAAGCATATAGCGCGTCAATGGTTTTATCAGGAGAAACATTAGGAGCTAAATGAATCTGGATATCAACAAACTCAGCCGTATTGTCCTCAATTTTTTTGATTTTGATCTTCCCTTTGTCGTTCGCCTTAATGATTGAATCAATCAAAGAGGTGGTGGTCGTTCCAAAAGGTATTTCAGAAATCTGTAAAGTCTTTTTGTCGGGTTTGTTAATCTTAGCTCGCACCCTAATTTTTCCACCTCTAGCTCCTTCATTATAGTTGGATACATCCACCATACCTGCGGTAGGGAAATCTGGATAAATCTTTACTCGCTTTCCCTGCAGGTGTTTGATGCAGTTATCGATGAGCTCTATGAAATTATGCGGAAGAATTTTACAAGAAAGTCCAACTGCAATTCCTTCTACTCCTTGAGCAAGGAGCAAGGGGAATTTCATTGGCTGAGTTACCGGCTCTTTGTTCCTACCGTCGTAAGAGAGTTGCCACTCTGTAGTTTTAGCATTAAATACTACCTCGAGCGCAAATTTTGAAAGGCGTGCTTCAATGTAACGTGCAGCTGCAGCGCGATCGCCCGTGTAGATATTACCCCAGTTTCCTTGGGTATCGATAAGCAAATCTTTCTGACCTACCCCAACTAAAGCATCGGTAATAGAAGCATCTCCGTGAGGGTGATACTTCATGGTATTCCCAACGATATTGGCTACTTTATTGTAGCGTCCATCGTCCATTTCTTTCATAGAATGCAGAATACGTCGCTGTACTGGTTTTAAACCATCGTGCACATGAGGCACGGCACGTTCTAGTATAACATAGGAAGCGTAGTCGAGAAACCAATTCTCGTACATCCCTGATACTTTTATCACATGCGACAGATCTTCTGTATCACCGGCACTAGAATTCGCCTCGAACTCTTCGTCTCTTTCTTCTATGTCCTTCTCTTCTGCCAAGCCTTATGCTGCTTCCTCTTCTATAATATCTTGCTCTACACGCAAGTTATCAATGATAAATTCCTGTCTGCTCGGCGTATTTTTTCCCATGTAAAACTCCATGAGTTTTGATATTGGTGAATCTTGTCCGACCAAAACAGGGCTCAAACGTATGTCTTCTCCAATGAAGTTTTTGAATTCATCTGGAGAAATCTCCCCTAAACCTTTAAATCGTGTGATTTCTGGTTTAGCACCAAGATCTCTCAGTGCGTTTTGACGTTCTTCCTCTGTATAACAATAGCGCGTTTCTTTCTTGTTTCTTACTCTAAACAAGGGAGTTTCTAGAACGTAGAGGTGACCATTCTTGACCAAATCAGGGAAAAACTGTAAAAAGAAAGTGATCAGCAGCAATCGAATATGCATACCATCAACATCGGCATCCGTTGCCAACACAATCTTGTTGTATCTCAAATCGTCTAAACCGTCCTCGATATTTAAAGCGGCTTGAAGCAAGTTGAATTCCTCGTTTTCGTAAACCACCTTTTTGGTAAGACCATAACAGTTCAAAGGCTTTCCTTTCAAACTGAATACAGCTTGCGAATTCACATTACGAGCCTTGGTAATAGAACCTGAAGCTGAATCTCCCTCAGTGATAAAGAGTGTAGACTCCAATTTGCGTTCATCATCTTTTGGGTCACTAAAATGAATTCGGCAATCACGCAATTTTTTGTTGTGAAGGCTTACTTCCTTAGCTCTTTTTCTGGCTAGTTTTTTAATTCCCTGAAGCTCCTTTCGTTCCTTTTCAGCACGTAAGATTTTCTTTTGAAGGGCTTCAGCTGCCTGAGGATTCTTGTGCATGTAATCGTCGAGGGCTTTCGACATGAATTCATTTACAAAAGCACGCATGGATTGACCCCCCGGTTCAATTTCCTGAGATCCTAATTTCGTTTTCGTTTGGGATTCAAAAACAGGCTCCACAACTTTTACAGCCACTGCAGCAACAATCCCTGATCGAATATCTACCGCTTCGAAAGACTTTCCATAGAAATCTCGAATAGTTCTCACATAGGCTTCCCTAAAGGCTCCTTGATGTGTACCTCCTTGAGTGGTATGTTGACCATTTACAAAAGAGTAATACTCTTCGCCATATGCATTGGTGTGCGTGATAGCGACTTCAATATCGTTTGCTTCCAAGTGAATGATCGGATACAAAGGTTCGGCACTTACATTTTGCTCTAGCAAATCATGCAGGCCTCGATCAGAGTGAAATTCTTTACCATTAAAATTAATGGTCAAGCCGCGATTCAAGAAAGCGTAATTCCAGAGCATCTTTTCGATGAACTCTTCGCGGTATTTGTACGATTTAAATACAGTATCATCCGGCTCAAAAGTGGTTCTTGTTCCCTTTCTTAAGCTCGATTCTTCAATGTCGGCATCGAGCACCAGCTCTCCTCTTGCAAATTCAGCAAGTTTGATTTTTCCCTCACGAATAGACTCAACTCGGAAATTTCCAGAAAGCGCATTTACTGCTTTCGTACCAACCCCATTAAGACCAACAGACTTTTTAAAAGCGCGAGAGTCGTATTTACCTCCGGTATTAATTTTAGAAACGCAATCGATGACCGAACCCAGTGGAATTCCACGTCCATAATCTCTCACACGTACTTTGCCGTCTTTAATGCTGATGTCGATGGTTTTCCCATTACCCATCACAAATTCATCGATACTGTTATCCAGAATTTCCTTCAGAAGAATGTAAATTCCATCATCTGGAGAAGCACCATCACCAAGCTTACCGATGTACATACCAGGACGCAAGCGGATATGCTCCTTCCAATCGAGGGATTTGATATGTTCGTCACCGTAATTTACTTGTCCTTCTGCCATAGTAGTTCTTGAAGGCTTAAATGTAGCACGATGCGCGTGCTGTTAATCGTAAATCTACATTGGCTTTTCCACAGAGATATTAACCGTTTTACAAGGGTTTTAGAGGAAAATAATGGGAGAGCTCATTTGGTAATTGTGATAAAATGAATATCCTCTTCGGCGTTTAAATCATCTTTTTGGCCTCCTAGTAAAAGATAGTTATCCACTTGTTCTACAAGCTCGTAGGCCTCATTAATCCCATTTTCTACTACTAGCTGCTCTGTAATTAGCGTGCCTCCAGGATCCAATTTGAGGACATAAACATCAGAATCTGCACCAAAACTCTCCGATCGTGTTACAAAAATTAATGAGGCATCCTGAGCTTCAATAACAGCTTCACAACCATCATGTGCAGCTCCTCCAAACTGTTTTTCCCAAATTACATTTCCATTAAAATCGAGCTTTAAGCAGTAGGCATTATGCAGTGGATCAATCGAAGCCGAATGAGCTGCTAGGACAAGTGATTGATCAGAAGCAATGATCATGTTTTGTGCCTCCTCATAGGCCGAAGAGCCAAAATTCTTATGCCATTTCAATTCTTCTTTCTCAAATTTCGAAACACTTAGATCTCGATTTAGATCAAAATACTCATGTCCGAATATGAAAAGTGAATTTCCGCTGCTTTGCACGTCCATTGCCACCCCGTGATCTACATTTCCGAATAGAATTTCCTCTTGAAGACTCAGCTGCCTGCTAAGCTTGACCATAAGCTGCCGCTTATTGTCCGATTCTTGCTTCCAACCAACAGCCACCATATCACCATTGTGAAAACAGACTGCGTTGAACCAAGAATTCAAGCTATCGTTTAGCAAAAATTTCTGTTGGCTTCGATTGCTTTTGTTGAGTTTCAAGATGAGGGCAGTGGCCTTCCCTTCGTCCATCTCAACACCCGTTAAGTAGAAAAAAGACTCATCTGCTTCGGCATCCAAAATTAAAAAGGCTTTGTCTTGCTTAATTCTGGTTTCCTTTTCAACGGATCCAGCCATATCCATCCATATCAGTTCGTTTTTCTCGGCCATAGATGAACTTGCAAAGGAGCTCGTTATGCCCTCAAAATTTACTGCAGCTCTCAAAGTTTGAGAACCATTTTCATTCAGCACATTTGAACAGTAGTTAAGATCACCACATGAGGTAATCAGTGTGGGCTTGTCTTCTACTTTATTGCAGGAAAGTACAGTAAGACTGAGGAAAAAAACAAGAATTCTCAAGTAAGGCAAACGAAAAAGCTAGGATCTTATTTTTGACTCAAAGCGAAATCCAATTTTTAATCATTTGTAACCCGTGCTCCGTCATGATTGACTCCGGATGAAATTGAATACCATACTGCATTCTTTTAGGATATTCAAATGCCATGAAGTAGTTATGGGAATCGAATGCACTGACCATTACATCAGACTTCAGGGTATCAGGCATCTCTTTTACAGCCCAGCTGTGATAGCGCCCGACATTAATTTCGCGAGGAATATCTTTAAACAAGCCCGAATGGTTTGCTATTCTAATTTCGGTTGAGCGCCCGTGCAACACCTCTGGCATATTGATTAAAGAACAACCTAGGTGTTCAAGAATCCCCTGCATACCAAGACAAATTCCTAGCATTTTTTTCTTTCCTGAAAAGCGAGCGATAAGCTCTGGCATAATCCCAGCATCTTTTGGCAATCCTGGTCCGGGAGAAAACAAAAAGGTATCATAATTTGCAGCTTGGTCTAGTTGGATTTTGTCATTTCGAAAGACTCGAAAATCCACTTCTAACTGTTCCAGTTGGTGCACTACATTATAAGTGAACGAATCGTAATTATCTAAGACTAGCAGTGACACAGCGGCTAAAGATGGGAATTTTGCTCGATCTTTCTTACTTTCATAAACTCTCTGGAAAAAATGATGATGAATAGAACTGTAGAAACAGAAAACGCACCCGCACCAATAGGCCCTTATTCTCAAGCTGTTTGGGCTGGAAATACTTTATACATGAGCGGACAAATCGCCATTAACCCTGAATCGGGTGAATTGGTAATGGATTCAATTCAAAGTGAAACGCAACAGGTTATGCGGAATATTGAGGCTGTTTTGAATGAAGCAAACTTAGATTTCACAAAGGTGATCAAGTGTTCAATCTTTTTATCGGACATGAATTTGTTTGCGGAAGTAAATGAGATTTATGGATCTTTTTTTAGTGGGAATTACCCAGCTCGCGAAACGTTGGAAGTCTCTAAATTACCTAAAGCGGTGAACGTGGAGATTTCGGTTATTGCTGTTCGCTAATCCAGCACTTCCATCTTTATCCAAATGCTTTCTTTAGGCCAGTTTTTACCATCGGTTTCGACCTTGGCAATGGCGTCTACCACTTCAATTCCTGATATTACTTCCCCGAAAACTGTATGCTCACCATCTAGGCCGGGTGTACCACCAAAGTCGAGGTAATGCTGGCGAATTTCAGGAGTATAAGTATTGCCTTCTTCAATTTCCATATACTTCATTCCAGATTCAGCTATTGGCCCACGCTGAACAATGTAGAATACAAAGGGTGAAGACTTTTTGTTTGGGTTATTCGTATAACTCCTTGCCGCCGCAAGCGCTCCCCTTTTGTGGAAGTTTCCCTCTTTCATTTCTGAAGGCAAAGTGTATTTACCAATATCGGCTTTAATGCGCTGAGTTTCCCATTGATCGCTATTCCCTCCTTGAATCATGAAGGTATCCATCACACGATAAAACACCGTTTCATCGAAGAACTTTTGCTTGGTCATATAAATGAAATTTGCTCTATGAACCGGAGTGTTTTCATAAAGTCGAATCAGAACTTCACCTAATGGAGTGCTCATCCGCACTTTCGTCTCCCTATTCTTTTCACCATACTCAGTGAGCAATTCAACGCAGTTTTCACTGCTCAATTTAGGCAGCTCGAAACTTCTTCCTGAAAAAGACTTGGACTTTTTGGAAGCAGATTCATTTTTTTTAACCACCTTCACTTCCTTCGTCGCTTTATCCTTTTGAGGCTCTCGATCGTTTTTACAGGAGCATAATGATAAGATGAAAATTCCAGCTAGAAAATATCTGTTCATGGAACAAAGTTATGCTTATCCCTATTTTTGTAGGCGTGAAACTTCTCAATCTTATTCTGTTCAGCTCATTGTATCTGAGCTCCTTGACAGCCTGGACCCAAACAAAGGTCGAACGCGAGTTTCGTTTGAAAGAATCAGAAATCCCCAAAGCTGCTTTAGATTTTACGAATAAGCTCACATTCGAAGCCAAGGAACGATGGTATCGCGAAGAGTCTGAAAATTCTCACTCCATTGAGTTGAAGTCAAAATTGTTTGATCGAGACATTAGTATTGAGTTCGATACCCTGGGTAGACTTGAAGACGTAGAGATAAAACTCGGCGCCACTGAGCTAGATAAGCTTGTATTAGCAAGGATCGATTCGATTCTGGTAGCGAAACATGATCGTCATAAAATCCTAAAAATCCAATACCAGCTGAGTGACTCAGAAGAAGTGGTGCTCAAATACTTGGCAAAAGAACCAGACTTAGTAAAAACACCTCATCAACTTGAATTGGTGCTGCGCACTAGCACTCGAGGAGCATATGAAAAGTGGGGATACCTCTTTACTCAAGAAGGCAGCTTGGTTTCAAGGATAAAATTCCAATTAAAGAATACTGACATTTTGGATTATTGATGAGAAAGCTGTTCGTTCTTTTCCTGACCCAAACAGTGTTATGCTCTCCATTTTTGGTCGCACAAAGCTACAGATTCAGAACCGTCTTTACTGGAATCCAACCTAGCATTCAATACACGCTCAAATTCCACAGTAATTCAGAATTAAACTTGAGCCAAGGTGCTCGAATCAACAACTTTGAGCAAAACACGATCATTGATTCTGAGATTGATTTCAAATTAGCTCAAAACGAACATGAGCTAAAATTTATTCGAACAGACTGGACCGCTCTGTATTCTCGGAAAGTCAATTTCAACTGGAAACTAGGCTTGGGATATATGTATAGGATTAGCCCAAACTACAATTATTTGCACCGCTTCATTCAACAAGCCGTTTATACGCGTAAACTAAAAACCATTTCCTTTTCAACTCGTCTCCGTGCCGAGTAAAACATCATCGGTGATTTTCAAAATTCGAACAACCTTCGTCTAAGACTCAGAACAAGCTTTTTGATTCCTTTGAATGGCAGGTCCTTAGATAAAAAGGAAATGTATTTTAAACTGAACACGGAAGCGATGGGAGTGCGCTTAGTTGAATATTTGAGTGCCACCGATTTTTTGACTGATGTTCTTGAAATCAGGCTTAGTCCAACACTAGGTAAAAACTTTAGCGACAGAAATCGCTTAGAGCTTGGTATTGAATACCGTCTTCAGTTTAAGAGGTATCAACAAAGACAAGGCTTTTGGATGAGCCTCAACTGGTTTTTCTCCAACAAATAGAAAAGCCCCTCAAATCATGGATCTGAAGGGCTCCCTTTAAAGTTTTGTAGGCTAGTATCCGAAAACCTCCTCGAGGCTAAGCTCTTTCACTTCGCCTAAGTCAGCCAAGACATTAAAGTCCATCTCCGCTTTTTTACCAATCACACAGAAACTGTATTTTCTATTGGCAATTCGCTCGGCGAAGAAAGATTTAAGGTCCTCTAAACTCATGTTTTTGATAGTCTCATAATGCTCTTTACGCACATCATAATCAATCCCTCTTTTCTTCAAAGAACGGTAGTTGAAATAAACCTCTCTGTTCACGATTCTCTCAGACTCAATTTTCTTCAATGCAGCAAGTTTCGCATCTTCAAACTGATCTTTTGCTTCCGGCATATTGCTCATCAAATCGAGCAAAACACTCATTGCATCTCCCAGCTTGTCACGCTGCGTACCCACATAGGCATTTACAAAGCTGTTATAGTCAGAACGACGCGCTAATTGATAGTATGAATAAGCGCTATAAGCAAGCCCTTTAGACTCTCTAATTTCCTGGAACATGATTGAAGAAAGTCCACTTCCAAAATACTCGTTGAATAAACGGGCATATGGCCAAACAGACTTATCAAACTGACCGTCTTGAGAAACCAATAGGATCTCCGTTTGAACCATGTCGTAGTCTACGAAATAAACTCTGTTCTTATCATTTTGAACTGGCTCGTAGGTCTTTTCTTCAGGATAATCCATCAAGTCAGCTCCTACTTTATGCAAACCAGGAATCGAAGCAACTAAAGGCTCCTTATCTCGAGAACCGTAGTAGAATATCTCATGCTTATAAGAAGTTAAAGAACGAATTAAATTAATCAATTCTTCTGAGGTGGTGGCTTTGAGATCTTCATCACTCATTACATCGTTGAAGTAATTCTTCTGTCCGTATTTGGCATAAGTTCCCATTCCATACTGATGGATGTAGAACTTCTCCAGCTTCTTGTTTCCACGCTCTTGAATCTCATCGTTAATCATCTCGGCAAGTGCTGCTTCATTTGGCTGAGCATTTGCAAGCAAATGTTCGAAAAGTTCAACGCCTTGTTCAAAATTCTCTTCAAGTCCACTGCAATAAACAGAAACTTGATCTGCCGAAGCTCTTACATCATAATCGACTCCCATTTTAAAGAACTCTTTTTTGATTTCTTCAACTGTGTATTTGTCTGTACCTAGGAAAGGAAGGTACTTCAGAGCCATTTCCAACTTAGGGTTGTGGTTAGAGCCCATATCAAGCACGTAATAAAGGTAGAATAGGTCGTTGTTCTTGTTCTTAGTGTAGGTTAACTTCAATCCGTTATCAAGCGTCATTTCACTCAATTGGTTTTTGTAATCAACGAACAATGGATCCAAACGCTCCGAAGCAACAGTGTCGAATTTCACAGCAAAAGGAGATTGAACCTCCCTGTTGATTACTACAGCAGTTATTTCAGGTTTGTCAACCTTGTAGATAGACTTGTCCTCTCCAGTTCTTTTGTAAACCAATGCATAGTTGTTTCCTAGCTTCTCTTTTGCAAAGGCAATCAACTCTTCTTTGGTGATTTTAGAAAGCTTTTGATCCACTTCAACAACTTCATTCCATTCTTTGCCTGTAATGAATGCGTCACGCATCATATAAGCTCTGAAACCATTGCTTTCGAGGTACTTTTTCTGTTGCAGACGGAAATTGTTAACGCTAGCTTCCAACATCCAGTCTTCAAACTCACCGTTTTTGAATTTTTCGATTTCGCCCAACAGAAGGTCCTTAACTTCTTCTAGAGATTGCCCTTGTTTAGGCTCCGCAGATAATACAAACTTGCTGTAGTCTTTTAACTCACTCGCATAGCTATAGGCTCCTAATACCTTTTGTTGCTGAACTAGGTTCAAGTCAATCAAACCAGCTTGTCCGTTGTACATAATGGCATTTAATAGCGAAGCCATGAGTGGGTCATTACTTGCAGTACCATCCATTCTAAATCCAATTGTCACAGACTCTGAACGTGGACCGTAAACTTCTTTTACTCTTGGTTCAGTAATAGGCGCTTCCGCTTCAAAACTAAATTCAGGAACTGGCTTCGATTCGTAGGTACCGAAATGTCTTCTGATCTTCTCAATAGCATCATCCGGATCAAGATCTCCGGCAAGAACGATTGCCATGTTGTTTGGCACATAATAAGTTGAGAAGTACTCATGAATTTTCACCATTGAAGGGTTCTTCAGGTGCTCTCCTGTACCGATTGTAGTTTGAGTTCCATATTCGTGGTTTAAAAACAATAAGCTATCAATGGCAGAGTATACTTTTCTAGCATCATTGTCTTGGCCTCTATTAAACTCTTCATAAACAGTCTCTAGCTCTGTGTGGAACAAACGAAGTGTGAGCTCCTTGAATCTTGCCGACTCTAGCATGAGCCACTTTTCTAATTCGTTTGAAGGAACATCATTAACATAAACGGTTTGCTCGTAAGAGGTAAAGGCGTTTGTTCCTTTCGCTCCTAGGGTAGAAATCATTTTGTCGTATTCGTTCGCGATGGCATATTTAGAAGCTTCGTAACTCACACTATCAATCTTCGCATAGATTGCCTTTCGCTCTTCTGGATCTGAGCTAGCTCTGTGCTGCTCATATAAATCAGAAATCATTTGAAGCAATGGGCCTTCTTTTTCCCAGTCCATTGTTCCAATTTGAGAAGAACCTTTGAACAGCATATGCTCCAGGTAGTGAGCCAATCCAGTAGCGTCAGAAGGATCATTCTTCGAACCCGCACGAACGGCGATATTTGTTTGAATTCTTGGCTTTTCTTTGTTTACAGATATGTAAACTTTCATTCCATTTTCTAGGGTGTAAATCCTAGTTTTCATTGGATCGTTCTCCACGCTTAGGTATTCTTTAGCAGTTTCATCGTTAGCTTCTTGATTTGAACACGAGTTCAGAACAAAAAGACTCGACAATGCTGTGATTAATAGTAGATTTTTCATGATAATTTCTGTTTCGCTCTAAAAATAAGGAGCGCTAAAATAAACTTAATATCTAAGCTGCTCCTGCCGGTCATCACATTATCAGATGTCGGGATCGAGTCCGAGTTCCTTTTGAAAGTCGAGTAAACTGGGGTTCAACTCCACCATGCGATCAAATTTCTCTCGATTCGTGTAGTACTTGCGTTTCTCTTTTTTAACTTCTAAAGTGTAGTCTAAGGCAATGCTATAATTGTTTAGAGCATCGCGCAGGTTGTTTAATAAGCCTTGCTTACAAGCATTGTATTCATTGAGCTGCGCCTTATTGTCTAGACTGATTAAAACCGTATTTTCGTTTCGCTCTGGCTCATACTTCAGAAGCATGCTTGCGAATGATCGCTTACCTTCCTTTTGGATCTTGTTTGCATAGTTCTTCCATTGTTCGAGCAGTTGCTCTTTTGTAAAAGAATCTTTTGGCTTTCCGCTCAGATCTTCTTCCTCTTCTGCATGAACTTGTTCTTCTTCTTCCAGAAAAGCACCTATCGAAAGTGAACTTACTTTTAGAGTATTACTATTAGTACTTACAGGGGCTTTCGCAATGGGCTCGGGAACTGATTCACTTTCTACTGTTTCTGGTTTCGCTTCAGTTTCCTTGCTTGGCATTTCGGGCTTGCGTTCTAAGCTTTTCTCACTAGAAGCTTTAGGCTCTTCTTTTTGAATTTCGGCTTTTGGTGGTTTAGAAGGAGTTTCCTCTTGGTACTCATCAAGCACTTTTGGCTCTCTGCTTTTCGATACCAAGTGATATGGAATGATATCTATTCGATCAGCTAAGGTCTTTTTTTTTTCGTGCTCAACACCAATTGAACATAGTTGCATAAGACTGATTTCCACCAACAATCGCTGATTCTTACTTGCTTTATACTCCACATCTGTGCGAGCGATAAGCTTGAGTCCTAGCAACAAGTCTTCTTGAGAAATATTCTTTGATTGTTCTAAGTACTTTGCCCGAATATTGTCACCAACTTGCAGGAGTGCAAGGCTCGATTCGTCTTTACAAACCAGAAGGTTTCTATAATGTGTCCCTAAGCCATTGATGAAGTGATGTCCGTCGAATCCTTTATTCAGAATTTCATCGAACAAAACCAAAGCAGCAGGAATATCGTGTTTTCTGATATAATCACTTGCTCTGAAAAAGTAATCGTAGTCGAGTATGTTAAGGTTTTCAACTACTGCTTTATAGCTTAGTTTGTTGCCTGCAAAGCTGATGATCTGATCGAATATCGACAGGGCATCACGCAAAGCACCATCTGCCTTTTCTGCAATCAAATGCAAAGCATCAGATTCCGCCTCAATACCTTCTTGGGTGGCAATCCCAGAAAGATGCTTCTCCATGTCTTTGACATCAATTCGCTTAAAATCGAAAATCTGACAACGACTCAAGATGGTTGGAATAATCTTGTGTTTTTCAGTGGTTGCAAGAATGAAAATTGCGTGTGCGGGTGGCTCTTCAAGCGTTTTTAGGAAGGCGTTAAAAGCCGCTTGACTTAACATATGTGCCTCATCAATGATATAAACCTTATAATCTCCAACTTGAGGTGGGATACGCACTTGATCGGTAAGACTTCGGATATCATCTACCGAATTATTGGAGGCCGCATCCAGTTCGAAAATATTAAAGCCAAAGTCTTCATTAGGATCAATTTCTTCTCCTTCTTTGGTATTGACCACTTTTGCCAATATTCTGGCGCAAGTTGTTTTACCTACTCCTCTTGGACCGCAAAAAAGAAAGGCTTGAGCAAGATGTCCACTTTTGATAGCATTTTCGAGTGTATCGGTGATAGAAGACTGACCCACAACATCATTAAACTTTTGAGGGCGGTACTTTCTTGCTGAAACGACGAAGTTTTCCATGGGCTTTGTAAGAGACAAATATAGTGCTTGAATTCAGCGAGCGATTAGCCTGTTGATAAGTCACAAAAACTATCTTTGAGACTAGTGAGAATAATCAGCCTAGCCCTATCTGTGCTTTTTTTACTCTTCGCCTTGGTCCAATGGAACGACCCTGACCCGGTGATTTGGATCTTAATGTATGCGGCAGTTGCGGCATCTCAGTTCATGGGAGTAATTCGAAAACCAAATCCTTATTTTCTTTTAGCCTTAATGATGATAAGCCTGACTTGGGCAATTTTTTATGTGCCCGATTTAACCGAATGGTTGGTGAATCATGAAATAACAGACTTGGCTAAAACCATGAAAGCAGAAGAACAATATATAGAAGGATCAAGAGAATTTCTTGGATTGATCATCTGTTTTTTCGCTGTTTTCTTTCAATGGAAACTTTATAAGCGCACGGCAAGTTAAAGCGACATCACCCCTTCGATTTCAGCTGCTTGTTTATAGCGATCGATTACTTGGTCGACATCTATCATCATCTCTTTGGCCGATAGACTCAAGTAATTGCCATTACGTGACTTGTTAATATGCACTTGTGCTTCTAGTCCGAAAAGCGCTTCCACCAAGGCTAAAGTTCTGTTATCATTAGGAAATATGAATTTAAAAAGGTAGACCATGGGAAAATCCATTGTTTCGAGTTTGGATTTCAAACCCGACCAATCTGTTTCTTTTTTCTTCATACGAATAAACCTTGATTAAGAGTGTATTAGACTGATATTAATTATATCTTTGCCGCCCCTTCATAAGAGGGTATTTTAAAGTTACGAATAAAATCAAATAATCTAATGAATCAATACGAAACTGTTTTCATATTAACTCCCGTTTTGTCTGATGTTCAGGCAAAGGAAGCAGTGAAGAAGTTTGAGAGTTTACTCAAACGATTCAAGGCCAAAGTTGTAAATAAGGAGGATTGGGGTCTGAGGAAATTGGCCTACCCTATTCAAAAGAAATCCACCGGCTTCTACTATCTATTTCAGTATGAAATGGACGGACAGAACATTAACCCGCTAGAGCTTGAATTAAAACGCGACGAGCGTTTCATTCGCTTTTTGACGCTCAAACTCGACAAACATGCTGCGGCATGGGCTGAGAAGAGAGCAAAACGTGCCAAGGCGGCTACAAAAGCTGCGAAAGCAGAAGTTTAATTTTAAATCAACTTTAAGATGGCTGATAAAGACTCAGAGATCAGGTATTTAACCCCGATCAATATTGAAATAAAGAAAGAAAAGTACTGTCGCTTTAAGAAAAGTGGCATCAAGTACATCGACTATAAAGATCCAGATTTCCTTTTGAAGTTTGTTAACGAACAAGGAAAACTTCTTCCAAGAAGAATCACAGGAACTTCAGTTAAATTCCAGCGTAAAGTATCTCAAGCGGTAAAACGTGCTCGTCACCTTGCCCTTATGCCTTACTTGGCTGACCAACTAAAATAAGGAGGAATAGTCATGAACATTATACTTAAGGAAGACGTAGAAAACCTTGGATTAAAAGACGACCTCGTTACGGTTAAATCCGGTTACGGAAGAAACTTTTTAATTCCTCAAGGAAAAGCGGTTGTTGCGACTCAGTCAGCAATCAAAGTGCGCGAAGAAAACTTGCGTCAACGTGCTCACAAAGTTGAGAAGCTGAATGCTGAAGCTCAATCTTCATTGAAGAAGCTTCAGGATGCTGATATCAATGTTGGGGCAAAAGCTGGCGAAGGCGGAAAAATCTTCGGATCTGTAAACACTATTCAATTGGCAGAAGCCATTAAGAAATTAGGTGTTGACATAGATCGTAAGTACATTAAAATCGATAACGAACCAATTAAAAACCTTGGTACCTTCACTGCAGATGTAGAGATCGTAAGAGGCGTTAAAGGTTCAATCGAATTCAAAGTAGTAGAAGAATAAGAAATTCTCCTAGCTCTAAAAAACAAAAAGCCCCGGAACTTCCGGGGCTTTTTTTATTCCTATAGTTTGAAAGATTAGAAAGATCTAATAGCTCTCACTTTATGATTTGTTGTTTTGGTTGTGGTTTGTCCATTGGTTCCCGAACTAAATTGGAAAACCCAAGCGATAGTTACAGGCACTTCTGAAGAAGTCCAGTATGTTTCCAAAGGAGGGAAAGTCATATGTGGACTTGTAATATTTACAAGGTTAGTCCAAACAGAATCCATCTCATCAACTGAAGGTAAATACCAGTCACTTTGTCCACCATGAGTCCAATTTAAAGCCTCTGTGATTGCCGTACCAGCAGCTCCACAATTAGTAGCATATGTATTTGAGTTAGTAGTTCCGGTTCCAACAGCGGTTCCAGTTGCTCCAACCGATTGTCCTGAGCAACCCCAAGCTACTCTATTTGAAGTAACATCCACTGTAGCGATTTCTAAACCACCACCTTGGCCATCGAGGTAAAATACTTTTCCTCCACCAGGTCCTGTGTCACCAATTTGATAACCACCAGTGGTAGTGAAGCTAACTTCATTTCCGTATCCAGGTGTTGTTTGTAATGCTTGATTAACTGCATAAGCTCTTACGTAGTAAGTTACACCAGGACCAAGGTTTGATAACGCACTAGTAAATGCGCCAGTAGTACCTGCTTCATTTGTAGTATTATTCGAAACCGTTGGATTGGGTGAAGTGCTATAACACAATCCTCTAGCAAGAATTGGCGATCCACCATCATTGGTCACATCTCCTCCTCCATTAGCAGTAGTTTGTGTAATGCCAGAAATGGCAGCAGTAGTTACTGTAGGTGGATTTAATGAACTTGTTACTTCTACATAAGGAGAAGTAATAGGATCACAATCAGCCTCTGTAATTATGGCTCTGAAATAAAGCGGCAAAGCATCCACTATGTAAGATATTGTAGAATTCGTTTCACCACTAATTGCAGAATAAGAGCTGTTGTCGGAGCTTTTCTCCCACTGAATAGCACCTCTTACTGTTCCGAGGTCTAAGTTGACCGTGTCACCAACTAGTCCTGTGAACTGTTGCTGAGCAAAACTTGTATTGATAGTTGACAATGCCGCAACTACCATGATCATCAATAATTTTTTCATAGTTGTAGTCATTATTCAATTATAATTTTTGTTTGAAACTGGTCGTAATCGCTCTTGAGATTCAAGAGGTAGGT
>ENA-UOXV01000950-UOXV01000950.1-marine-metagenome-genome-assembly--contig:-NODE-950-length-41504-cov-12.523245_pt1 | contig 41504 bp, 42 predicted proteins | sample MGYA00238165_ERZ766961 | MGnify/ENA primary metagenome ERZ766961 (study PRJEB28924, sample SAMN03173240) | marine metagenome | biome: Marine; feature: Water; material: Subsurface seawater | place: North... | reverse complement strand
AAGTAATAATAATATTATTATTCTCTACTCCATAAAAATTCATTAATAATATAATTAAAATAAAAATTAGAATTACAGCTTGTTCTAATAATACTTTTGGATAGGATGTTACTACATTATGCTTTACATCTACTTCTCTTAATGACTCAATGGAGTTATTAAACTGGTCTACTATATTTTTAATTTTTCCAAATATTAAAATCTCTTTAATTCCATGTGCTAAATTAAAATTATAATTTATAATTTTTTCGTTATTATCAATTCTTGTTAAGGCCCAATTTTTGATAGATTTATTAATTTTTTTCAAGATCAAACCTACTGCAACCATTATTGGAAAGATCAATATTAATCCATCTATGTTTCCTGTGATTACAATTAAAAATAAAATTCCAACACTTATTAAAAGCTCACTAAATAAAATTATTAATGGTTTTACAATATTGATTGAAAAAATATTTACTTCATTAAAAGTTGTATTAAATATTTTAGATATTCCTTTTTTTACAAAAAATAAAAATTCTTGGTGTAATATATTATTTAATAAATCTAAAAATAATTTTGATCTAAATGTAAAAATGAAATTATAAATTATTTTATTAGTTATAACTATTACAATATTTTTAATCAAAAAAATTGAAAAAAATATTAAACAAAAAATTAATATTAATTGATCGGTTATAATTAATTGACTTGGCTGTATATATTTTGAGATGATATCAATTTCTGCAATCGATTCTGGTTTCAATAAAAACGTAACAAATGGGATCGCAGCAGCAATACCAATCATCTCTAAGATTGCTTGTATTAATGAAAAAAAAATTATTATTAAAAATAATACTTTTTGTTTATTTTCTAAAAGTTTCCAAAAATTATTTATAATAATCATATTTTTTCAATTGCTAGTTTATTAGAGGAAAAAATTATTTTATTTTTTAAAAATCTACCCAATGATTTAGTTACAAAGCTATTCTGTCCAATTATTATATTATTTATCATTTAATAAATTTTGTTTTATTTTGCACTGTATTTACTTTCATTAATAATTTTTTGAATTATTTGATAATTAGCCAACTCTGATATATTTTCTGAAGTTAAAAAATTATATTTATATTTATCATATTTTTTTTTGTCTACTTTAAAAGCTATTTTCTTTTTTAATATGATTTCATAATTTATTTTTGAACAATCTAAATAATTTTTCATAACTTTTACTCCAAGATAATTATCAACTTTTGCTGATTCAAGATTTTTAAATCCATTACCTTCAAGTAACAAAATAGGCTTGTAATTTTTAATCGCATAAGCAACAACAGTACTAGGTGATGCACATATAATAAATTTACAATAGTTTATTAAATACTCAGCAGCATTAATTTCGTTAGCTACCTTAAATTTTTTTGAGTAGAATGGATTTTTTATTTTTTTAACTTTTGGATGTGGAACAATTATTACTTTGTGTGAATAAATTTTTTCAATTGAGCTTAAAAATAAATTTAATTTATTGTAATGTTCTTTTATTTTTTCTACATTAGCTGAAAAATTATTGTATTTGTATATTGTTTCTGCATCATCTTTAAAAAAGGGTGACGGACTATCAAAATAAACAATATAATTTTTTTTTTTGTTAAATTTTATATTTTGTATTGCTTTTGAGTAATCTAAAGAATGGAAATTAATCTCATATTTTTTTTTTCCTAAATTTGTTATTGTTTGTTTTTTAGATCCAGTGATTAAAAGTATTTCATTTAAAGGAAAAAAAGATCTATAAACTAAATGTAAAAACTTTGATTTAAATATGTATAGAAATTTTGAAAAAAATATCTTTTCCTTTAAAATTTGATTAATGTAATTAAAAATATTTTTCTTATAATAATGGTTATGCTCAATAACTCCTGATGATGCCAACCTAATTATTTTAGATTTTGATTTATTCAAAATAAAATGAACAGCAAGTGAATTGAATGTATTGAGATCTAAGAAATTAAAAATAGTCAAATTTTTATCTCTTCTAAGGTGATTAAATCTCAATTGCCAATCTTTTAAATTTTTAAAGCTCAAGCAATTATTTGATTTTTTTGTTAAAAAAGATTTATTCCAGCCTTTATTTACAATATTTGATAAATCATGAACTTCTACTTTGCAGTTAAGTTTGTTTTCCAAATTTTTAACATCAAGTAAGTAATTATAAAATTCGGTAAATTTATAAGGAAATAAAATAAGAAGCATTAAATAAATATACATATAATTAATAGTTAATAAATTCTATAAATAACTTTATATTTTTATTTCAATATACTGGAAATATAGTTTTTAAGATATTCCTAACCATTATAACAATTTAAAATTATGCTAATTTTTGTCATTGATATTTAATTTTATTCATAAAATTTGAGATAGTATATTTTTTCAAAAAATAACGACTATATTATTTTTTAATCCCTATTTAATTTTTTTTTTAAAGATGTTGTTTTTTTCTAACACTTTTTTCTAACAACTCTTTATCTCTTAAAGTGTCCATACACTGCCAAAAGCCATAATGCTTAAAAGCATACAATTGACCTTTATTTGATAATTTTTCTAATGGATCACGCTCTAAATAAGTTTGATCGTTTTTAAGGTATTTAAATATTTTATTGTTAAAAATCATAAACCCTCCATTAATCCAACCTTTGTCTAAGCTAGATTTTTCTCTAAAGCAATTGACTTTATTTTTATTTAATTTAATAAACCCAAATCTTGCAGGTGGTCTAACTGTTGAAATTGTTGCAATTTTATTATGCTTATTATGAAACTTTAGTAACTTATTTAAATCAATATTAGAAACACCATCACCATAAGTTAAGAAAAACTCTTTATTCTTGCTCAGTAGTTTCTCTAACCTCTTTAACCTACCTCCTGTCATAGTATTTTTGCCTGTTTTGACGACATCAACCTTCCAATTTTTAAATTTGTTTTTTTTAAAATATTTTTGGATTAGCTCTCCTTTGTATCCGATAGCTATTATGAATTCATTAAAACCATAACGAGAAAAATGTTTCATTATGTGAACCAAAATTGGAGTTTTGTTTACTAAAATCATAGGTTTCGGTATACTTTTTGTGTATTCTGAAATTCTAGTACCTAGACCACCTGCGAGTATAATTACTTTCATAAATTAAGTGAAATCCAATCTAACAATTAATATTTATTACCATTCATAATTAAATAGCTCATCATTAATGTCTAATCTAATCATTTCTCTTTCATTATGTGGCAAATTAAGACAATTAGCTATAATTGAAAATTCATCAAAATTTCCTTTAAATCCATTCCATATATTTGGAGGTATAGTAATTAATGAATAGCTATCCAGTGATAAAAATATTTCTTGATATATACCAAAAGTGCTACTTGATTTTCTTTCATCAAACAAAACTAACTTTACATTACCATACACACAGGCATAATTTAGTGTAGCTTCTTTATGCAAATGCCATGCTTTTATTTTATCTTTAAAAATTGTTGAAAAATAAATTTCTCCAAATTTTTCAAAAATCTCACTATCGTTTCTAAGCATATGCATTACTGAACCTCTGTGATCAGAAAATATTTTAAGTGGAGTAATTTTAACTCCTTCAATATTTTTGCTCATTTGAATATTTTTTTTAATGTTATTTTTAATTTTCTTATAACAAAAAAAATTAATGAAAGCCATGCATAAGGATAAACTAAGTTTTTTAAAAAGTGACTTGTAAAACTTATGTAAGAAATTCCTGCTTTATCTCCTGTAATTAATATTTTAAAAAAAAAATTAAAGAAGTTTCTCATTGAATAATTTTTTGTATAAATATACTGAAAAAAACCAAGACCTTTTGAACGATAATAGTCTAAAGCTTCAGGCAATCTAACTATTTCTACTAAAGGGTATAGGTTAGTCCATTCCCTAACACCACTTAGATTGACACTAAGAGCTTTAGAGCAAAGATATACTTTTGAATTACTAAAAGCCTCACAAAAAACTTTGATAAAAAAAGCTGTATTATCAAAGTTAGACCATACTCTTTTATCCTTCATGTTTTTTAAATTACATACATGCAAATTCTTAAGCCAGAGTTTTCTATTGAAGCAATTAACATATATGCCTAGTAAATAGTCAAAACATATTCTATGATCAATTAGATCAAAAAAGTTTAAGATTTTGTCTTTTTTTTGTGGAGAGTGAGTTTTTAAATTTTTTGGTAAAAAATTTATATCAAATTTCTTTGGAAATTTTTTTAAGTATGATACATCCAAATAATATGAATTAATCCAAAAAAAATTAATTTTTTTATTTTTTTTAATTAATTTTGTTAAAAAATTTAAAGAGTTTTTGGTCAATAAATCATCATCACCTAAAAACCAAATAAATTTTCCTCTTGCCATTAAAGATACATTTAAAAGATTCATTGCAAAACCTAAATTTTTTTTGTTTCGTTTAAATCTAATTTTAAATTTTTTTTTATATGGCTGTATTGTTTTAGCTATATCCACTCTTGATGCATTGTCAGATATACAAACTTCAAAATCACTACAAACTTGTTTAGCAATTGAATCTAAACAATTTTTTAAATTTTCTGGTCTATTATATGTTGGAATACATATGGAAAGAAGCATAAATTAAAAATATTTTTTTTATTACAATAATTTTTTTTTTATTTGATTTAGCTTAATTTTTGAGAATGAAGTATTTAACTGCTTCAAATCTTTAACACTGTCAATTGAGTACCAAAAACCACTTATACTTACAAATTTACATTTATATTTTTTAATTATACTTGGATAAAAACTTAGTTCGAAATTTTTAAAATTTATAAATTTCTTTTGTAATATATTTCTTCTAATTATCGCCATACCTGAATAGATATAGTTAATAGATTTTTTTCTGGTGTTTTTAGAAATTACAGTATCGTATATTAAATCTCGCCTAAACTTAGTGACTTTACCCGTTTTCACCTCAATTGTACCATAAGGCAAAGTTGCATATGTTCCTAAAAAAGTTATGAAACGATCTTTAAATTTATTATGATTTTCAAAAATCTTTTTTATGTTAAAATCAAATATTGCATCTCCATTTAGAAGTAAAAAATTTTTAGATTTAATTAAATTTTTTATTTTTAAAATTCTATTACTTATTGAGCTTTCAACACCGGTATTTACTATCTGAATATTAAAATTATTTAAATCTTTAGATTTTTTTATAAATTCTGAAATTGATTTACCTTTATATCCTATTGGCAAAATGAAATGGTTAAATCCATTTCTTTTTAACATTTTAATTATGTACCATATTATTGGTTTATTTTTCACTGGAACTAATGATTTAGGCAATTTTTTTGATAAAAAGCCTAACCTAGTTCCTTTTCCCCCGCAAAGTATAACAGCAGATTTAATGTTTACTTTATAGCTATTGTTTAACATTTTATTTATTAAATGATATTGGTTTTGCGACCTTCAAAAATTGCGACGAAATAAAATCAACATCTTTTAAAGATAAATTAGTATGATTTGGTAAATAAATCCCATACTGATCAACAAATTTTGCATTTTTTAAATTTAAATTATATTTATTAATTCTTTTAATAAATGGTTGTTGACCCATATTCCCACAAATTAATGGTCTTGATTGAATTTTTTTTGACCTTAGAAACCTAAAAACTTCAAGTCTGTTTTTTACAAAGGTTGCATAACCAAAACTTGATATAAGTTTTAGTTTACTTTTTTGACACCAAAAAGAATTTAGATTTCGGCTATATCTTTTGTAGTTTTTTTCTCTTATTTTCGAAATTTTGTTAATTTTTTTTATCTGTTCAAGCCCTAGGGATGCATTAAAATCAGTAGATCTAATGTTGAAACCAGAATAATAAAAAGTAAATAGGGACTTAAATTCATCAATTTTATATTTTTTTTCAAGATTTAATCTGAATTTTTTCTCGACATCTCTAGCCCACCCATGAGATCTAATTGCTAATGATAAATTATAAAATTTTTTATCATTTGTTGATACCATACCTCCTTCTATTGTAGAAATGTGATGTCCATAATAGAAAGAATGCGATGAAGCCAATCCAGTTGTTCCCAAAAAAACTTTGTTAGTTTTACTTCCCAAACTCTCACAATTATCTTCGATTAACTCAAATTTATATTTTTTTTTTAATTTTTTTATTTTTTCATTATTATTACTATGACCAAGTACATTCACTATCAAAACAAGACCTGGATTATATTTTTTACAAATTTCTTCTAAATTATCGGTGCATAATCCTAAATTAACTTTGTCACAATCACATAATATAGTTTTATAACCTAGCTGTAAAAAAGGACTTACTGTTGTTGACCATGAGACAGCAGGCAAAACAACTACTTTGTTTTTGAGATAATCACCTTCTAATAAAACTTGAGCCATTAATAAATTAGCAGAAGAACCTGAATTTACAAAGATTGAATATTTTGAACTTAAAAATTTTGAAAATTTTTTTTCAAAATTTCTGGTATATTTTGACTGATTTAAATACTTTCTTGCCTTCAAAAAATTTTCCATTACCTTATAATCGCTAGGGCCTATAGTGTTATCAGCTAAATTATATTTTTTATTTTTCAATAGTTAACTCCGGTTTTGTATATCGAATTTTCCAAAGACTCTGGGATCGTGTACTATAATTTTTCTTATCATAAATTTTTATTTTAGAAAAATATATTTTGCTAGATGGATTAATACTTTTCCAAATACTTTGTGCAAATTTTTTTACTGACATGGTTTTCCCTGAACCCATATCCCATATTTGAGGAAATTTTTTGCTTTTTTTTTTTAAATCTATTGCGTTAATCAATCCATCAATAACATCGTCTATATAATTAAAATCTGTTTTTTGATTGCCAGAAGTCATTCTAAAATCTTTATTATTTTTTGCTGCCTTAATAAGGGCTGGCCATAATCTAAATTTTTTTTCATTTCTTCCATAAACATGGTAAAGTCTTACTATTCTAATCTTAACATCATTTTTTTTTGAAAAATCAAAACAAAATTTACTAAAAATTGCTTTGGTTAAAGCGTATATATAATCAGGTTTTTTTTCATAATTTTTAATTTGGTTTTTATTTATTTCAAGATTTTTAATTTTTTTTTCTTTTTTAGATGAAATTATTAATAATTTATTACATCCATTACTGACAGAATTTTCTACTAATTTTTTTGATTTTAAAACATTAAAATTATAACATTTTTTAAAAGTTGAAAATCTTGAATAACCTCCTACCGCTGCCAAATGAATCAAAATATCAGTCCGCTTTAATTCTTTCCAATTTTTATCAATACCACCTACTAACCATTTAACATTTTTAATTTTCTTATTTTTTTTTTTTCTAGTTAATGCAAAAATTTTATAACCTTTCGCCAATGCTTTTTTAATAAAATTGCCTCCGATATAACCATTTGCACCTGTAACGAATAAATTCATAGATTTAATCAATAATTTTTAACTAATTTTTGATAATTTTTTATTTGTTTAAATGTAAAATTAACAACTTCTTTTTCATTTTTTTTATTAAAATAAAAAACTTTAAACCAATCAAATGTAAGTCTTAGGGACATATTTGGTTTCATAAAAACTTTCCAATTTAGTCTTTGCATAGATTTCTTTGAGTTTAATGACAAATATTTAGCTTCATGTTTTTTATTTTTTTTACTTCTAATTGTAATTTTAGATTTGGAGTTAAATATTTTTTTTCCTAATTTTGCCAAATTTAATACATTTAAATTAGCATTAGTTGGTCCAAAATTCCAAGAACCAATAAATTTTTGACCATTTTTACCACTGAGTTTTTCTACTAACTTCAAATAACCACAAATTGGTTCCATGACATGTTGCCATGGTCTTGTAGCATTTGGACTTCTAATTAATAAATTTTTATTATGCACAAATGCCTCAACACAATCTTTTACTATTCGATCTTTTGTCCAATCACCTCCTCCTATACAATTACCCGAACGAACAGTTGCTATCTTACATGTAGAGTTTTCAAAAAATGATTTTCTAAAGCTTTCAGTAATAATTTCACAGCACGCTTTACTAGAACTATAAAGATCATAACCACCTAATTTAGAGTCCTCATCAAAATTAATTTTTTTGTCCTCATTTAAATACACCTTATCAGTTGTGACTATTATTGCAGATTTGACTGACTTATTTAATTTTATGGCTTTTAAAACATTAAACGTTCCAATTATATTAGTTTTAATTGTATCTTCTGGATTTTGATAACTTTCCAAAACACTTGATTGAGCTGCTAAATGAAAAACAATATTTGGTTTTGACTTCTTTATTGCTTTATTTAAATTAGAAAAATTATTTATATCGTCTCTATATTCCTTTTCTAAAAATCTACTAAGTTTTAAATTATCAAAAAAATTAGGTTTAGATATCGGATTTAAAGCGTAACCTGTAATTTTAGCACCTAATTGATTTAAAATTAAAACCAACCAACTACCTTTAAATCCTGTATGACCAGTTATGAATACTTTTTTATTTTTCCAAAAATTGTTTTTCATTATAATTTTTTAATTTTTTTTTTTGAATTTAGAATTTTATAAATTTTTTTATCATTGTAGTAATTAATATTTTTCTCATTGATATCTGTCTTTTTATATTTTTTTATTAAATATAAAATCATTTTTTTTAAATTATCTTTTGGAACAAATTTTAGAACTTTTTTAATTTTCTCGAATGATACTTTATAATTTCTTTGATCTTCAATTTTTTTTGAAAATTCGTAATTAATAGGAATGTACTTTTTAATAGTATTAATTATATCCATTATTCTATAGTTTTCTTTATTGCCACCAACGTTAAAAATTTTATTTCTGACAATTTTATTTTCTGCTTCTAAAACTTTAATCAACACTCTAGAAACATCATTTACTGAAATAAAAGGTCTCCACGAGCTTGCTCCAAACAGACTAATTTTAATTTTTTTTATCGCCATAATGACAAACCTATTTGCAACCAAATCAAATCTTTTTCTTGGAGAGTCTCCATAAACAGTTGAAAGCCTTAAAATCACAGGACAGCATTCTTTTGATTTAAATGCTAAAATTGATTTTTCACATTCTCGTTTACATTTTGCATACAGTGAAACTGGATTTAATTTTGATTTTTCATTACATTCATAAGTTACATTTCCATAAACACTGCAACTGGAGGCAAAAATAAATTTATTTATTTTCTTCTTTATACATTCAGACATAACAAAAACTGTATTTTCAAAATTATTTTTAATAGAAAAATTTTGATCTAAATTAACTGCAGGATCTCCCACTATTTCACCTAAATGAATTACATCTGAACAATCACTCATTGCTTTATCCATAATTTTCTTATTGTCACAATCTCCATAGAAAATTTTTAATTTCTTATCTGATAAAGTTTTTTTATCAAAATGACACCCATAATAATTTATATCTAAAACATTTACTTGATAATTAAGCTTTAAAAGATCTTTAACTAATACAGAACCTATATATCCCAATCCCCCTATGACTAAAATTTTTTTTAGTATCTTTTTTTCTTGAAACAAATCACTAGTATGAACAAAATCAATCAATTGATTCTTTTCGACAATAGGAAGCAGCATTTTGTTAGATTTAAGAAGTATTTTTTTACTTTCTTCAACTCTTGATACTGGGATTTTTATATATTTTTTTTGAGTTATTGTAATTGCATTACTATTGAGATTAAGTTTATTTTTTAATAAATTTTTCCTAACATCAGAGTCAGTTATAACTCCAACTAATTTATTTTTTTTATTTATTACAAAAACTCCATTAAAACCATTTTTATTAATTTTGTTTAGAACTTCTTTAACTTTTGTATTTTCATAAACTGTTATATTTTTCAATTTTTCATTCATTGTTATTTTACTTTCTAAAATGACCAATTTTAAGTGGAGTGTAACTTTTAATATTTTTTCTCAATTTTTTATTAATTATAAGATTTAGCTTATCAGCACTTAAGAAACCTTCTGGTCTTAAGATACTTAAATCAGAATATTTTATTTTTTCTCCTTTAATTTTATCATTATTTAAGTAAAGACCTTTCCTTGCAAAAAATTGCAAATTTTTTTCTTTTTTAGTTATAGTCTTTATTTTTAGTCCCATACTCGACTCTGCCAATTTAATATTTTCGACCATTAATTTTAATTCTTTTGGGTTTAAAGAAAATTTATGATCTCCGATCTTTTGGTTTTTGTTATATGTAAAGTGTTTTTCAACATATTTTGCACCAGCTAATACAGAAAATGCGGGTGTTAGTGTATCAGTTGTATGGTCTGAATATCCTGTTTCCTTTTTAAATTTTATTTTAAGTAATTTAATATTATTTAGATTTGGATTTATAGTTGGATACTCAGAAACACAGTGTAATAAAATTACCTCACAATTCTTTAAATATCCCAGGGCTTTTTTTATTTCATTTAAATTGCTCATTCCAGTAGATAAAATTACTTTAATTTTGCTTCTATTAATTGACTTGAGTAAGTCATAATTATTAATTTCTCCTGAAGGAATTTTTACTAAATTGATTTTAAGTTTTTTTAAAAATTCCAAACTCTCTTTATCAAAAATAGAAAAAAAAACTCTTATACCTATTTTATTTCCATATTGGATTGCTTTTTTCCATTCCCCAAATGAAAATTCCAAAGATTGAAACCTTTTATATACTTTTTCATAATCAACTTTTTTGTGACTAAATTTTTTATTAATAAAATTTTTTGTTTTAAAAAGTTGAAATTTAACAAAATCAGCATTGGCCTTTTTTGCAATATCAATTAATTTTATTAGTTTTTTAAAATCACCGTTGTGATTGATACCTGCCTCTGCAATTATTTTTACTTTATTTTTCAAATAAATTTCCCATTGTTTTTATAATATAATCTAACTCTTTTTTTTTTAATTTATAATGATTTGGTAAACCAAAAATTTTTCCAGATAGTTTTTCTGAATTATTCAATCTTAAATTTTTATAATTTTGTTTCTTCTCTAAATTATTATTTAGAAAAACTTTTTGACGATATAATGGAAATTTATATCTTGATCTGATTTCTATTCCTTTTTTTTTTAATTTATTTTTTACTTGATCAATACTTATTTTTTTTGACACAATTCTAATTGGACACCAAAAATAAGTATGGAAAATTCCTTTAATCGGTTCTTGAACTTGAAACCATTTATTTTTAATTTTCAATTTTTTTAATCTTTGCAGAATATACAAAGAATTTTTAACTCTCTTATAATTAATTTGATTTAGTTTTTTTAATTGAACTCTTCCAATTGCAGCATTCAATTCACCCATTCTATAATTGTAGCCTAGTTGAAAATGAGTATCTCTATCCTTCATGCCATGATTTCTAAATGATCTACAAAAATCACGGATTTTTTTATCGTCAGTACACAATATTCCACCTTCACCGGTTGTCATATGTTTGGTGGCATAGAAAGAAAAGCATGAAATTTTTCCAAATGTACCAACCTTTTTTCCATAATATTTTGTACCATGGGCTTGGGCACAATCCTCTATAATTTTAAGTTTATATTTTTTTGCTATCTTGACAATTTTTTTCATTTCACACGCAGAGCCAGCAAAATGAACTGGAATAATTGCTTTTGTTTTTTTAGTAATACTTTTTTCTAAACTTTCTGCAGACAAACAATAATTTTCAAGATTAACATCACAAAAAATAGGAGTGCACCCTTGATGCAAAATTGCTGTTGCGCTACTTACAAAAGAAATTGCAGGAACTATCACCTCATCTCCACTTTTAAGCCCCAATGAAGCAAGAGATGCATGTATAGCTGCTGTACCACTATTTACAGCTACAGCGTATTTTGTTCCTATGTATTTAGCATACTCCTTTTCAAATATTTCTACATTCTTACCACTTACAAACTTTCCACTAAATACTATTTTTTTTAAAGCGTTAAATTCATCATATCCAGTTATGGGTATTGCAACTTTAATCATTTTATATCAAAGATTTTTTATGTTTAATTATTTTAATTTTATTTTTTATTAGTAATTTAATAATTAATTTGGATTCGTCTTTAAAATTTATTGGATTTGATTTTAAAATTTTTAGAAAATTTTTATTTTCCATTTTCATATTGTGTTTTTCTTTTTCTACTCTAGGATTTCTAATAAATTTTACTCGAGATTTTAATCCAAGTTTTATTGCATTTTTAGAAATTGTTTCAGCTAGAAATCTTATGCTCAATAACTCGGAGGTTTGATTAAAAACTTCAAAAGACTTTTTTTGTTTATAACTAATTAAATTTGTTATTGATTTAACAAAATCAACTAAAGAAACAAAAGGTCTTTTTTGAAGTCCTTTACCATAAACTGTTAAATTATGATTGATGGCAGACATTGCACAAAATCTATTAATCACAACTCCAAAATTAAAATCAAAATCAAATCTAGTATTTAAGTCAGAATGTAAAGATGTATCCTCGGTCGATGCCCCATAAACTATTGCAGTTCTCATATCAATTATTTTAGTGCCCCAAACTCTATTAGCTAAATGAAGATTATTTAGATCATGAGATTTTGTTATATGATACCAAGATCCCCCAAGATTAGTAAAAGGCAGTATATCTTTACCTTGTTTATTTATATGAACGAAACCTTCTGGTATCTTAAAGTTTGGTTGACCATATACACCTGTGGTAGAAGTATTAATTAATTTTATATTTCCCTTACCAAATTTTTTTATCGACCACAAAATATTTAATAGGGAAATATTGTTATTTATAAGTGTAAATGTTGCATTTGATAGATTTGAGTTTGCGTAAGGTGCCGATGGTTGAGATGCACAATGTATAACAACATCGAAATCGTATTTTTTAAAAATATTTTTTGTAAAGAGAGCATTGGAAAGATCACCCTTAATAAATTTTATATTACTAAAACCAAATTTTTTTGCAGTTTTAATTCTTTGATGCATGGATTTAATAGAAATAGCGCTGTCAGACTTAGATCGTTTCACCCATCTTCTTCTAGATAGATTGTCTACACCAATTATTTGACTTTTTTTAAATTTTTTAGATATATTTAATGCCAAAGGCCATCCACAATAACCATCGATTCCGGTTAATAAAATTTTCATATTACAAATTTTTTTTTAATTAAATTCTTTTTATCATGATTGTTTAAAACTATATCAATGATTTTTTTTGCTGAATTCCCTTTTCCATAGAGCAAAACTTGATCTTTAATTTTTGGTTTGTTAATTATTTCATTAATTTTCTTGAAAATCTTATTAGAATTATGAGGTAAATGATAAACATTGTTTAGACACACTCTTCCTTCCTGTCTTATTCCCAGATTAATTGCATATTTTTTAAAAAAGCCACATTCAAGTATTCCACAGCTTGAGTTTCCCAATAATAGTTTTGAATAATTTAATAAACTATAAAAATCATTAAGTTCTAAATTTTTATAAACTTTAAAAAATTTTTTATTCTTAAACTTTTTATACTCATTTATTATTGCTTTATATCCTGGATCTGAACAAGGATAAATTGCAACTGTTTGAATTTTTAATCTATCAATTGCTTTTAATGTTTCAAGAATTTGTTCTTTTGACTCATCTACTTGCCAAGTAACAGAATGCTGAATTAGTAAAATGAGGGGTTTTGAAAGATCTATCTTAAATTTTTTTTCTAAATAAATTTTTGATTTAAAATAATCATTTTTAAATAAATCTAGAGATGACAAACCAACATTGTGAACTCTCCAAGATTCTTCACCCATTTTCTTGACATTCTTGTAACTATGAAAATTTGAAGTTAAATGTATATTTGAGATTTTAGAAATTGCATGTCGTGTCGACTCATCTGTTCCACCTTGAGTTATATCTCCGCCATACAAATGAATTATTGGAATATTATAATGCATGCCTGATATAGCAGCACCCAATACTTCTGCTCTGTCACCTAATAAAAATAAAAAATCTGGTTTTTTTTTATCAAAAACTTTGCTTAAACTAGTAATAGTTTTTGAAATCACTGAAAGTCTATTAGATATTGTATCTTTTGTTTTGATCTTATCCAGAAGAATTAGTTTCTTACTATAATTTTTTATTTCATTAACTGTTTTCCCAAAAAAACTTGATAAATGCATATCAGCAACTATAATTTTATAATCAATTTTTTTTGAAAAATTTATTTCTCTCAGAATAGGAACAAAATGACTAAAGCCCCCTCTTTTTCCGGTAAAAAAATAAATAAGTAGTTTTTTATTTTTCATTAAAATTAATTTTTCCTTATTAAAATATAATTTTCTAAAATTAATCCGTCTAAGCTAGAATTTTTAAGTGTAAACAATGCATCTTGAGGACTACAGCACATTGGGTACCCATGAATATTCATTGAAGTATTAAGTAAACAATAAACTCCAGTTTTTTTTCCAAAGTCATTTATCAAATCATAATAATCATTATTTTTTCTTCTCTCTAGAATTTGAGGTCTTGTTGTCATATCGGCTGGGTGTATTGTGGCAGGAGCAATTTTTTGAAAAAGTTTTGTAGTTTTAAAACCCATCGTCATATAAGGTGAATAAAGATTTTTTGGATTAATTAAATATTTACTTTTACATTTGTCCAATATAGTTGGTGTAAACGGCATCCAAAAATCTCGCATTTTTACTTTTTTATTTATCTGTTTTATTGTTTCTTGACTTCTTGGATCAGCAATAATTGATCTATTCCCCAGCGAACGTTGTCCCATTTCCATTCTTCCAGAAAATCTTCCTAAAATCTTGCCTTCTATTAAATATTTTACAATCTGTTTATTGTTTTTAATTTTTGAAAGTTTAAATCCTTTATTATTCTTAATAAAAATTTTAAGCTCTTTTAAAATTTTTTCTTCAGCATAACCTGGTCCCAAATATACATTATCAAGTTTTCTTAATCTTAAATTTTTTTGTAAACTAGATATATAATAACAGCCACCTATCGATAAAGTGGTATCTCCTGAAGAGGGACTAATATATAGATCCTTTAAATTTTTAATTTCAGAAATTGGTATAGCTGCTTTAATATTTTGTGCTACACCACCTGATATCAAAACCTTGTTAATTTTTGTTTTTTTAATACAATTTATTATCCAAGCTACCAATGTTTCTTCTGTCACTTTTTGCAAAGCACCAGCGATACCATCAAATCTACAATGCTCTAATTTATTTTTGAAATGGAAAAAGAAATCTTTAGGTTTTTTCTTTAAAAAAATACCAAAATTTTTTGTTTTGAACAAATCTTTAAAAGCAGCTATATACGCTTTATTAATCTCATACTCGCTTGCATAAGGTGCTAGTCCCATCACCTTAAATTCATGTTGAGATGGCTTCATACCTAACAATAAAGTTATAAATTTGTATAATGTTCCAATTTTATTTTCTTTAGAAAAGTATATCTCTTTTAATTTTGAATTAATTACAACACTAACAGTAAGATTTGATTTATCGCCCATTCCCTCATTTGTTAATACTAAACTTTTTTTTCTAAATTTTTCAGGTGCAGAAAATAATGCATAGTATTGATGTCCTTTTTCATGCTCTACTTCTACGATTTTACTTGTATCTTTAATTTTTAAATGTTTTTGAACTGTATTAAATCTTATTTTTTTAAAAATTTTTATTGCGTCTTTATTATTCTTAATTTTTTTTCTTAATTTCAAATAATCGTGAAAATCAAAATCTTGATTTAAATTAATCTTCTTTTTAAAAACTTCTAAATAATCAATTTTTTTATTTTCATATATTTTTGGTTTCCAATAATCATGCTGTTCTGAAAGAAAATCATTAAGTGAAAAAGAGTCAATTCTATTAACCAGATTTTGCTCCATTAAATCATTCTTACTCACAATTGCAAAAACATCTAAATCATTGGCAGAAATATTTCCAAATTTTAAACAAAAATTGATAGAATTCTTTGGGTAATTCATTTGGCATTTTTGTTTTGTAAATCTTTCCTCTGCAGCGCTAGCAATAATTTCACCATCTACCATTAAGGTTGCATTTGCTTCATGGCCATAAGAAATAGCTAATACTCTAAATGGTTTATTTGTAGACTGCATGCTTAAGTGTCCAGTCTTCATTGGTTTTTCTCCATAAATTTGGATTACGTTCTCTAAATGCGCTGGTAATTTGCTCTAAATCATCTCTGGTAATATTTAAATAATCTAAAGTAATATCCATTGAGTTGCTTGGAATTTCATGGTCAAACTTTTTAACTAATTGTACACCCTCTTCTCTTGTTATATGTCCGTCCCTAATTTCATGTGCAGCATCTGATGTTGTTCTTCCTATTCCAAACTTGATGTAAGCTAAATAATAATGAAGAGGATCAGTTGCATCATCTAAACTTGCATATTTATTATAGGTACCTTCACTTCTGCCTAAAGGATTAACTTCAAAATTATAATTTTTTGCAGCATAGTAAAAATTTTCCTGCGGTATCCAATTATTAAAATAGCCAAACCATACAAACTCAATTTTTTTTTTTGCTAATTCATCACGGTTAGGTGCAGAGTAATATTTTATAGAAGGATGATCAGCTTCATTTTTTGATAATAGGCCTATTTTTACACCTTCATCTAAAAGTTCTTTCGTATTAGTTCCTTTGTGATAGAGCTCATCCCAATCTTCAATAGGTTGTCCATATTTATCTTTGTTTTTAAGTGAGCCTCCATACTCTAATTCACCATTTTCACCATACATGACCAATTTTATATTTAATTCATTAGCTACATGAAAAGGATAACATACTTGACCCCTACCAAATGCCTCAAAATGGTTTCCTATAAATGTTAAACCAAGTAAAGAAATTTTTCTTTGAATATCTCTGTTGGGGGTAAAAACTTTTCCATCAATTCCAGAATTATATAAATTTTGCAAATTATTAATTCCTACACCTGTATATAAAAGTGGTGACCATGTAACATACAAAGGATTCATTTTATATTTATATTTTAGAATATGAGCAATCATTCCTGAATCTTTACCTCCACTTCCTGGAACCAAAACGTCATACTCTCCATTATTTTTTCTAAATTTATTTAATAGGTCTTGAAATTGTTTTTGCCTTAAAGACCAATCAATTTTTTTTTTTTCCTCAAACCAATTACAGGCACTACAAACTCCATTTTTATCAAAAGTAATTCTTGGTCTTTGATTTGAAACTACACATTTTTTACAAAATTTTATTTCTTTTGGTAATTTTTCTAATTGCTTTTCCAAAGCACTTTCATATGATAGTTTGTAAAAATTTAAATCTAATTTTTGCTTTGATAAAATATTTTTCATTTTATTTTTTTAAAGAAAACTAATTTTCAAGTTCCTTCTTGAGATCATCATACTCTTTCATCTTTTTTTTCATAAAATTTAGAGTTAATTTAGTTTTTTCAGACATTCCTTTGGGAGTTAATATGTAAACATAGTTGAGTTTATTAGGATTATTTTTAAAATTTTTTATTTTTATTAAGCCTTTATCTTTCAGTGCTTTTAGACAATAATTGAGTTTTCCTAAGCTAAAGCCAATATCCTCTGCAAGCTCTCTCTGTGATGAGCTGGGATTTTGTTGAATTTTTCTTAGTACTTTAAAATAATCTTCTTGATTTTTCATAAGTTTTTAATATTCTTATAACGTTCAAATATTGAACGGTAAAGATAAATTTATCTAGATCTATTATGAAAAAAAACAAAAATGGACTTCCATTAGAAATTAAATATTGTGTAAAATGCAACTTATCAAATCAAAGACCTACTTCAGTTAACGAATACTTCCATACTAATACCACTGAACATTCAACCGTTGAATTTGATGATAAAGGTATTTGTTACGGGTGCAACTTTGTTGAAAAAGAGTTTGATGACACAATAAATTGGGAAGAAAGAGAAAAAGAATTATTAGAATTATGCGATAAATATAGAAAAAATAATGGTGAATACGATTGTATTGTACCGGGATCGGGTGGCAAGGACAGTATATACGCATCACACATTCTTAAATACAAATATAAAATGAACCCCCTAACGATTACATGGTCACCACATATGTATACAGATATTGGGAAAAAAAATTTTGAAAGCTGGATACATAATGGTGGTTTTGATAATTTTCTTTATACACCAAACCCAAGAGTGCAAAGAAGAATCACTAGAGAAGCAGTAAAAAGAATTCTTCATCCATTTCAGCCTTTTATTATTGGGCAAAAAACTTTTGCCTTAAAAATGGCAGCTAAATTCAATACTCCATTAATTTTTTATGGTGAAATGGGTGGTAAGGGTGGAAAAAAAAATAAGCTTACAGATAAAAGTTTTAACCAAACTAAAAATCAAAAAGGCTTTGAAGTTGATCCTTTACTTGGACGTAACTTTAAAGATGCATACTTGGGGGGTAAACAAATTGCTGAATATTTAGATGAAGGATATAATTTAAATGATTTTGAGAGTTACAGGCCTCTAAATCCAGAAATTATTGAAAAAAAAAATATAGAATTTTATTATTTAAGCTACTTTTTAAGATGGATACCACAAGAAAATTATTATTACTCAGTTAAGCATGTAGATTTTCAGGCAAATGAGGAAAGAACAAATGGAACTCACACTAAATATGTGAGCTTAGATGACAAAACTGATGGTTTTTTTTATTATACTAGTTTTATAAAATTTGGAATAGGTAGAACAATGCTAGAGTCTGCTGAAGAAATTAGACATGGTCACACAACTAAAGAGGAAGGTGTATCTTTAATTGAAAAATTTGACGGGGAATACCCAACAAAATATGAACAAGAATTTTATGATTATATAGAAATGAATAAAGATGAATTTACTGAAATTTGCGATAAATTTAGACCAGATCATATTTGGCAAAGAAAATCAAATAGATGGGTTTTACGAAAAACAATTAGATAATAAATTTGTATAAAAGAATTATATCTCGGTTAGATATTAAGAACGGAAACTTAGTGAAAGGGATTTCGTTAGAGGGCGTCAGGAACCTTGGTGATCCAGATTATTTTTCAAAAATATATTACGATGATCTTATTGATGAAATGCATTTTCATAACGTTATAGCTTCTCTTTATGATAGTAATATGGTTTTCGAAATAATTGAAAGAAATACAAAAAAAATATTCGTTAATGTGTCTGTTGGAGGTGGGGTAAGAAGCGAAAAAGAAGTTGATAAATTGTTAAGAATTGGTGTTGATAAAATTGTTGTTAATTCAGCAGCAGTCAAAAATCCTAATTTCTTAAAAAGTTTAGTAGATATTTATGGAGCATCAACTATTTCTGTAAATATTGAAACAGCTCAATTAAATGGAAAATATGAAGTTTTTACAGAGACAGGAAGAGTTAATACTGGAATTAATTTATATGACTGGATTGAAAAAGTTCAAAAATTAAATGTAGGAGAGATAATAGTAACCGATATTTTTGCTGAAGGAAAAAATAAAGGATTTAATACTAATTTATTTAAACAAATAAGAAAAAGTGTTGACACACAACTAGTAGCCCATGGAGGAGCTGGTCCAAAAGAAAACATTTTAGAAATGTTTGTAGAATGCAATGTTGATGCAATTTCAATTGCTTCTTTATTCCATTATCATTATCTAAAATCAAATCAAAGTACTGAATTAAAAGGTAGTAATTATTTTATTCATTTTTTAAATGATGATGAAAAAAGAGGAATGTCTATATTGGAACTTAAAAAATATCTTAAATTATCTGGAGTAAAGGTAAGGTTATGAAGAAATTACCTACGGTTGGAATAATTGATACAAAAACATCTAATATTAAGAGTGTTTATTATGCAACCAGTCTACAAAACGTAGAAGTTAAATACATTTCATCTTTAGAAGATACTCAAAATATAGATGCAATGATAGTTCCTGGTATTGGTAATTTTAGTTTTGTGATGAACCAACTTAAAAAAAATAATCTTGATAAATATATTTGTGAAAAAATTTATAAAGACATTCCAAGCTTATTTATATGTGTGGGAATGCAAATACTTTTTACAAAAAGTTATGAGTTTGGAGAACACGATGGTTTAAATATTTTTGAAGGAGAAGTAAAAAAAATAGACATGAATGATAAGAATGGAAATAAAATAAGGAATATTCCAATGATTGGCTGGAATAATTTAGATTTAAAAAAAAATTGTCAAATTTTTAACAATATTAAAAATGAAAGCTTTTTTTATTTTACACACTCTTATTACTGTGAACCGAAAAATAAAGGAATTATTACATCTACATCTAATTATTTAGATTTTAATTATTGCTCAAGTGTTTCAAAAAAAAATATATTTGCTACTCAATTTCATCCAGAAAAGAGTGGTGAAGTTGGACTAAGAGTTTATAAAAATTTTGTTAAAATAATCTAGATATTAAATTAGTATGAAAAAAAAAATTTTATATTTTAAAAATTTGAAATTTCAAAAAAAATCTTTAGAAATTTTAAAAAAAAATTTTAACATTATTTCAAACGATAAATTAAAAAAAAATAATTTCAATAATATTATCTCTGTTTTGCTACCAATGGATAATTTTTATTCAAAGGAATTCTTCAATCAGTTTAAAAATTTAAGAAGTATTGTTACTCCAACTACAGGCGATATCCATCTAGATATAGATTTTTTAAAAAAAAAAAAAATTAAGATTTTTAACCTAGCTAATAAAAAGAATAAGCTAAATCATATAACTTCAACATCTGAATTAACGGTTGGTCACATACTTAACCTTACAAGAAAAATTTTTAATATTCATAAAAAATTTATAAAAGATAAAAAATTTGAAAAATATAATTATTTATTATCAAATAAAATGCTTACAGTTGGAATTGTTGGTTTGGGAAGGATTGGAAAACATGTGGCAAATAGGGTTCAAGCTTTAGGATTTAATACAATATATTACGATCCTTTTGTAGATAATGAGAAATTTCAAAAAATAAAAAATTTTAAACAATTTGTAAAAAAAACTAATATTTTGACTATTCATATGCATTATAAAAAAAAATATCTAAATATGTTTGATTTAAAATTGTTAAAGTTATTAAAAAAACCCTCATATATTATAAATACATCCAGGGGAGAATTTATTCATGAGACAGAACTAATAAAGAGCTTAAAAAGAAATATAATTGAAGGAGCTGGATTAGATGTTTTAAAGGATGAATTTAAGAAAAAATTTAGAAAGAATCCTAAAAAAAATATTTTATTTAATTTTTTTATTAAAAATAAAAAATACAATATATTCATTACTCCTAAACAAGGAGGGTCAAATAAAAGTGCTTGGAGAATTACTGAAGAATTAATTATCAATCAATTAATAAATTATGAAAAAAATAAAATTTAAGAATGAATTTTGGTGCATTGTAACCGCTAGAAAAAATTCAAAATCAATAATACGAAAAAATACGGTAAAAATTAATGGCAAAGAACTTATAAAATATTCTTTTGATGAAATAATAAAATTAAAAAAAAATATAAAAAAAACAATTGTAACTACTGATGATCCTCTTATAAAAAAAATTACTAAAAAATATAAATTTGAAACTTTGCACAGAGATGCAAAATTATCAGGTGATTTAATAAACTCAATTGACGTAGTAATAGATGTTTTAAATAAGTCTATAGAAAATTATGGATATTTACCAAAATTTTTCTTTTTAATCCAACCTACTTCAATATTTTTAAAATCTGAACATATCAAAAGATTGATAAAAAAACTTAAATCAGGAAAATATAAAAGTGCGCAGACAATAATTAAAGTACCACATCAGTTCCATGCTTATAATCAGAGATATTTAAAAAATCATAAAACTGGATTTATTTTCGAAAAAAAAAGAATGCGAATGCATAATAAACAAACAAAACCAATTTTCTATGCATATGGAAACCTAATAGCAAGTAAAACAGATCAATTTATAAAAAATAAAAACTTTTTTTTAAAGCCAAGTTTTGGACTTCCAGTAGAAAATATTTTTGGTTTTGATGTAGATAATAAGTTTGATTTAAAAATTGTAAAACAGTTGCTTATGAAAAAAATTTCAAGTTATGAAAAAAATTAAAATAGGTATATCAAAGGAAATAGACTTTAAATTAAAATTTTATCAAAAAAAAAAGTTTCAATTAAATAAAATAGATTTAAAAAAATTTTTTTATGATGCGATTTTAATTACTTCAAATTGCGAAATAGATTATAAAATTATTAATGACTGTAAGGAAATTCAAATAATCTTTATAATGTCTCTTCACTTATTGAGCAAAATAAAATTAAACAAATTAAGAAAAGATATCAAAATATTGTACTTTAACCATAAGAGTAAAAAAATTATAGATTCTATTACTGCAACACCAGAATTCATATTTGGTTTAATAATTCTATTAACTAAACATTTTCTAAGAATTAACGAAATCTCAAAAAAAAATATATGGGATCCAAGGCAAGTAGCTGAGTTAACATTTAATAAAATGTTATCTCAATCAACCCTTGGTATTGTGGGATATGGCAGAATTGGAAAAAAACTTGCTTCCATTGCAAAACACTTTGGAATGAAAACTCTCATTTTTACACGAAAAAATAATTTAACATTGAACGATTTAGCAAAAAAATCAGATATAATATCAATCAATTTATCATTAAATAAAAAAACCAAAAATATAATCAACAAAAAATTTTTTTCTAAAATGAAAAATGGGTCTTATTTTATTAATACCTCAAAAGGAGATATCGTTAATTATAATGACTTACTTATATATCTAAAAAAAAATATTAAAGGAGCTGCTATTGATGTGTATAAAAATGAAAATTCTAATAACAAAGAAATTAAAAAATTGATTAATTATTCAAGAATAAATAATAATCTACTACTGACGCCACATATAGCAGGGAGCACACTTGACTCTATTTTAACATTACAAAAACATTGCTTAAGTAGAATAGAGTCGGTAATTAAAATATGATTTATATTTATGGAGGAGGAGGTCGAGCAAAACTTATTAAAGAAATTTTAATTAGGCATGAGGTAAAATCAAAAGAAATAAAATTTATAGATGATTATATTAAAGGATATAAAAGAACATCATATTTACTCAAAAATTTTAACAAAAAAAAAGATCAATTATATATTGGGATATCAGATCCAAAATTGCAGCAAAAAAAGTATTCTTTTTTTAAAAAAAAATTTAAAGAAATTGATAACGATCCATTAATTGATCCTAAAGCTATACTTAAATCTAAAATTAGAATAAAAAAAAATGTTATTATATTAGAGAATGCAAGTATTGGACCTAATGTAAAGTTAGATCAAAATGTTTTTATAGGGGCAAATGTAATAATTAATCACGATTGCAAAATAAAAAAATTCACAACTATTGGTCATGGAGCAAATTTAGCAGGAAATGTTAGAGTTAATGAATATTGTTCAATTGGTATATCATCAATCTTCAAACAAAATGTGTTAGTAGAAAAAAATGTCATAATAGGTTGTGGAGCTAACATAATAAGAAAGTGCCAAAAAAATTCGACTTATTATGGAAATCCTGCAAAAAAAATTAAAGTAAAATAAAATTATTTTTTTCTAATATCTTGGTATTCACCATTTTTATTAATTCTATAACTTTGAATAAAATTTATAATGTTTTCAGCAACTTGGTCTGGCATCGGAACTTTGTTTTTTCTATTTAAGTTTTTAAATTTTTTAACTGATGAAATTTTTTTTTCATCTATTTTGCAGATCTGATCTTGCATTTTCGTTTTAATCAATCCTGGAGAAATATTAACATATTTTATATTGTTATTTTCTAAAGCATAAGATTCAATTAAAAATTTAAAAGCTGCTTTTGAACTACAATAAAGGTACCAGCCCAGTTTTGGACTGAGTGCTGCACCTGATGAAATAGCGACAATTAATTTAGTTTTAATTTTTTTTTTAATTATAAAATCTAATATTTCTTTATTTGCAAGTACGTTTATTTTAAAAATTTCTAAAATTTCATCAAGTGAACATTTTTGAATATTTTGAATTTTTCCTAAAATTCCAGCATTCAAAAAAACATAATCTAATTTTTTTGTATTAACTAAAGTTGATAATTTTTTTTTGATACTTTTCGGATTTTTAAAATTACACTTAATCGACTTTATCTTACTATTTCTAACCAATGATCTACCAATACAATAAATTTCATTATTATATTGTGATAATTTAAGCGCCAAAGATTTTCCTAATCCAGATGATGCACCCGATATAAGTATTTTTTTTTTTTTTATCAAATTATTTTTTTATAAAATATTTTTTGCTAAAATTATCCTTATCTTTTCCAATCACTTTTTTACAAAGTCTAGAAAATGTTTCAATTTTCATATTTCTTTTTTTTGCCTCTGTTGCGTAGTTATCACTAATCCCATATTTAGATGTTATTAAAGTGTATATATTTTGGGGCATCGTTAATAATTCATTGTTATTATTAATTAACGAACCGATTATATTAAAGTATTTTGGATGAATTATTTGCTCTGTTCTCAAATTTCCAAATCCTTTACCCATACCTCTAACTGACGAGTCACATTTTGAAATTTTAAATTTCTGTAATTGTCGATAATTAAAGTAGCCTTTACCGCTATGATCATGAAGGTGCATACCTACCTTTTTTCCAGATTTATTTAAGACTGATAGAGGATATTTGAATTTTTTAAAAACTTTTTCTAAATCCATATCCCCATGAGTATCAGCAAAATAAACATAATCAATTTTATATTTTGAAACTAATTTACAAACTTTAAGCAGTTCTTGACTTGTGTAATTTGTAGAATTAAAAATATTAAAACTCACATTTAATTTAGTATATTTTTTCAATTTTTCTGCAAAAATTAATGCGGCTGGAATATCCTCTTTTCTTGAGCAAATTCTGATCATTGCAATTTCTTTTTGATTATTTTTTGGATAATCTGAAAGTTTTTTTGAACAATAATGATAATCAATCATAATTGAAACATTGTTTAATTTTTTTCCTTTTGTAATTTTTTTAACTTTTTTAAAATCTAGATTATAAAAAGGATTTTTACTTTTTGAAGTTTGCTTCCAATAACCAAGTTCTATAAATTTAATTTCTTGGATTTTGCAAAGAGATTTATAATGTTCTCTCGCAAATTTAAAAGGCCAATTAAATTCTCTTACATGACCACCATCTCTTAGTGTTACGTCAATTATTTGCATATTTTCCTTGCCAAATATAGATCGTCATAAGTGTCAATTTCAAGTGCTTCTGGATAATTAATTTCATAATAGAATGGTTTTTTTCCAATTCTGTTATTATATTTCATGAAAGTCTTTTTTTTAAATATAAAAAAAGCTCCATTAGATTGGATTATAGGATTCAAATTTTGGGTTTTAGTGATTATCTTAGGATCAAAATTGATTGGAATAAATTTTTTTTTTTTATTTTCGAGCCACGCGAAATTATAATCTTTTGTTATAGCTGCAACGCTATCATAATTTTTTAATTTCTTGGCTGCATCTTTAATTGTTTTTATCTTCAGAAATGGCGATGTTACATGTGTTGTTACAATTACATCATTATCATTCTTTGAATATTTTATTAAAAAATTTCTTATCATGCCAAGTGTTGGACTTACATTTTTTGAATTTTCAAGTCGAATAAATTTTTTGTCTCTAGCGTAAGCTGTTACCCAGGGGAAGTATTTTTTACATTTATTTAATATTATCTTACTATCTGTATCAACAAAAACTTTTTCTCCCTTCAGATTATGTATTAAATGTTGCCAAAGTTGTTTATTACCAACTTTTTTAAAATTTTTTTTTTTTATTCTTAAGGAATTATGTTTAATAATTATAAAGAAAATCATTTCTTTTATGATTTAATAAAAGAACAAACAATTTCTCTATCTCTTATTGGGTCTAATTCAATACCAAAAACTCTTTTGTATTGTCCCAATATTAATTTTCCATTGTCAACTGGGATGGTTTCTGATGAATTAAAAAATAAGCTTCTCACATGAGAATGACCATTTACTCTTTCATTCACTGGGACATCATCTCTTAGAGATATCAAGTCATGCAAATATTTAATATTTTGTTGATCACCTTCAGGATTTTTCCATCGTGGAGCAATTTTATCTAAAAAAAATCTTACATCAGTCTTATGAAGAATCTCATTTTCACCACACCAGATACAAAAAGTAGTATGTTTTGAAAAAATATTTACGATGCCTGAATTTTTCCAAGTTTTCGCAAATTTAGATACCTCATCAGTTATGTCAGTAAACAATTTATCAGTTTTTAATTTGATTATTTTTTTCATATCTAAAATTTATTGGTATTATAAACAAATTATTTCATAATGTCTACTTTATGTTCAAAAATTGAACAATATTAAGTATTATTAGATTTTATATCTAAAATTCTTCTTAATTCTCGATAATCTGAAACAGAAAAATCAGAATTTATTTGGCTAGCTTTTAAAGTGGTATACCCATTTTTAATTAAAACAAATCTTATATTAAAATTCTTTGCAGCTTTTGAGTCTACCTCAGTATCTCCGATTAAAAGTGTTTCTTTTTTTTTGAAATTACATGTTTTTTTTAAATATTGAAAATGAAATACATTTGGTTTCTTAAACTTGTATGTATCTGACCCAGCTACAAAATTAAAAAATTTTAATATTTTCAATTTCATTAATAATAATTTTCCATTTTCTTCAAGTTTATTAGTAGAAACTAAAAGTTTTATATTTTTTTTTTTACAAAATTTCAAAAAGTCTAGTACATGGGTTTTTAATTTAGATTTTTTACAAATATTGCTTTGATAATATCTTAAGAAAAAATCATTTATCTCTTTTTTTTTTTTACATCTTTCACCTAAAACTTCTTTGATCATATGTAACGAGCCTTTATTAGCCACTTTTTTAAATCTAGTTAAATTTATTTTTTTTTTAAATCCAAATTTTTTAAGGGAAAAATTTAAAGCATCAATTATATCATCAGAGGTATCAGCTAATGTTCCGTCAATATCAAATATAATATTTCTTATCATTTTTTTTTATTTGTTCTCTTATTAGTTGAATAGTTTTTATTTTATTTATTATTCCAGGATAGGAGACATATGAGGGATTTTTGCTTATTTTATAAAAGTATTCTTTTTTTGAAATTTTCAACAATCTGATCAATCGCTTTTCAAAAGTACTATAATTATCATTATTTAAAAAACATAATCCCTTAATCGGAAAATTAAAAATATCAGTTTTAGTGTAATTACATGCAAGCGTTTTACCACCAAGAGATAAATTTTCTCTAAGCATAGTTGACATAGTTCCTATTACGACTTTACTATTCATCATTATATCATAGGTCTCATATTTTTTAGGTCTAAAAAAAATGTTCTTCATTAAATATTTATATTCAAAATTAGTTAAATTTTGTTTATAAAATTTTTCCTCGTCCATAAAACTATTTTTTGAATTTCTTGCAGCTATTTTTAATCTTAAATTTCTAATCTCTGCAAATTTTATTGTATGTTTTATTAATTTGACTAAACCTTTTTCAATTGGATAGTTTAATTTATTTAAAATTAAATCCCAACAATTAGCATCTGAAATCAATAAGATATCGAATTTCTTATTCTTTACTTTATTATCTTTTTTAATTTGTTTTTTTTTTAAAAGAAAATTTGCAAGTTTTAAACTACCAACTTTATAAAAGCTTTTTACATTTTGTTTAGTCTTACTATAATCATTTATTTCATGATCACCAAAACAAAGAAAATTTGGGATATTAAATTTTTTAATCGGTGTTTTAATTTTTTTTTTTTGCAAATTTTTTATTATTTTATGTTCATATCTTGCTCCATTTTGAAGCGCTATAAATTTATATTTATTCCCTCTTAACTTCGAAAATTTGGTAAATCTGTAACTATTATCTATGTAAGTAAAAATTATTTTTGGATTTATTTGGTCAATAATTGATAAAAGATATGAATTAAATATATTTTTTTGTAAATTATTTATAATTGAATATAAAATTTCTCTAGTTAGATAAATCTCTCTTACTCTATCAAGCCTTGTTTCTAGGATACTATAATTATATCCAGATATAACATATTTTAATTCTTCTGAGGTATTTCCATCAAAAATTAATAATTCTTTATTTTTTGGATTAGAAAAAATAAATTTTACATTTAATAAAATTTTAAATATTAAAAGAATTTTTTTAATCATGCATTCTAAACAAAAAATGTTAATACTTCATGGCTAGAAAATATTACTTAAATTTTATATTTTTTATCATCTCGTTATTTATAGTGCCTAAATTTTTAGAAACTTTCACAGATCTATGATAGCTCAGTAATTAAAGGCATTATTACTTAATACATATTTTTTCAACCAGTTCACACAAAATATGTCCCACTAATATATGCATTTCTTGAATTCTAGCTGTTGATTTAGATTTTATGATTAAATCTAAATCTCCTTTTCCCCTACACAAGCCTCCATTGTTTCCTAATAAAGAAATTACGTATAATTTTTTTTTTTTTGCCTGATTTATTGCTCTTAAAATATTTTTACTTTGTCCTGAAGTAGAAATTACAACCAATACGTCCCCATTGTCACCTAATCCTTCAATCTGTCTTGCAAAAACATTTGAATATCCAAAGTCATTGGAAATACATGTTATAGATGCTGGATTTCCAGCTAATGATATAGATTTTAAAGGTCTTCGATTTTTTTTAAATCTTCCAATGAGTTCTGCAGAAAGGTGCATGCTATCAGTTGCACTTCCACCATTTCCACACCAAAATATTGTCCTATTCTTAAGCAAACTATCAGAAATAATTTTAGACGCTAAAAATATTTTATTTGTAAAAGATTTTGTTGATATTTTCTTTAGAATTTCAAAATGCTGATCAAAATTTTTATTTATTGTGTTTCCAAGTTTAGTCATATTCAAAACATATACTTTTTATTTAAATAACATAAGAAATTTATTTGTAAATTTTTTATCATATGTAGTAACTATCAAAATTAAAAAAATAAAAGTAAAAATTGATAATATTTTTAAATATAGTCTAATTGAGTCTTTATAATATATCACATTCTTTGAATTTTGTGGTAACTCAAGATACATAAATGTATTTTTTATATTTTTAATATTTCCTGATTCTGATTTCCATCCATAATCATATAAAAATGGTAATACAATTCTTTCAGGCTTAAAAGATTTATTTTTAACTTCATATTTATTTAGTCCCAATCTTTTAAAGCTAATATTTTCTGATAATGAAAAGGTAGAATTTAAATTTAACAAACATTTTACCATTGGAAAATTTTTGCAATTATCTGTATTAGTTTCTTTTAAACTTTTGATAATTACTTTTCTATTATCAATCTTCTCTAATAGAATAATATAATCAGAGTTGAACTTAATCTTATTCATTTCTTTAAATTTTTGAAAATTAATCTTATTCATTTCTGACTCAAGAATTAACAAATACTTTATATTAAATAAATTAAAAAAAATATTATCATTAATTTCCTCAAATCTGGGTTCTATAACTGAATACATTTTATTTTCACTTTTACGCAATTGATATTTTGAAGAATTTTTAAACTGACCATTAAATGGAAAAATTTGATAATCTAAAAAATCTCGAGAGTTAAAAATATTTGCCTCTGAAAAAATTTTATTTTTATTATTTTCTTTTTTTGTTAAATCCCAAATAGCTTGACTTAAGTATATTTTTGAGACATCTTTTTTATCATTAATATTTTTTAGCAAATTGTAAAATACTGACTTTTTATAATCAGAGTTAATTTTAAGAATATTAAAATCAGATTCTTTTAAATAATCAAAATGCATTTTAATTGTTGAAGATACGTGTAGTGAAGTTACGAGAATACTTATAGAAATTATTGTATAAAATATTTTTTTATTAGGAATATTTTGAAGAAAATTTCCAAATATCAAAATAGAGATAAAATTTGTTATGTCTCTTATGGTGTGTGAATTATTTATAAAAGAAAATGTATATTTTGTAACATCAATTGAAGTAAAAATTATTGATAATATAAAAATATAATTAAGAAAAAAAATTTTTTTAGATTCTTTAAAAATTAATAGTTTAATTGTCCAAAATAAAGCAAAATAAAATATAATTCCACCAAATGGCAACCATCGATTATCAGTAAGGTCAGTTTTGCTTAAATATGGGAAATCAAAGTTAAAAAAATCCTCAAAAAATTTAAATATAAATACAATCCCAGATGAAAAATGTTTTATCTGAACGTCTATTAATGAGGGTCTTTCACCTTCTGAAAATTTTGAGCTTTCGTAAAGTAATCTATAAAATTCTTCCGAAATTAAAAAAAAAAATAATATTATTCCAAAATAAAAATACTTTTTATTCAAAAAGAAAAATTTTTTATTTAACAAAATAAATAAAAAACAAAAAATAGAAAAAATAAAAATTGTAGTTGGATGACTATTCAATACAGTATAAATAAATATTAAGATGAATTTGTAAAAGTATTTATGTGATTCGGATGATAAAAATTTTATTAAATAATAAAAAATTACAGGAAATAAAGACAATGTAAAAAAGGTTTTTATTGAGTCACCAGAAATTATATTTGCTAAAAAAGTTATATTAAATGCATAAAAAAAACATAAGATATAAAAATTTCTAAATTTGAGTATCTTAAAAATTTTTTTAAAATAATTAAGCTGAATGTAGAAGCCCAATATTAGAGAAAATAAATAAAAAAATTTCAAATTCTTTACAAAAAGAATTGGAATATAAAAATAATCTATACCAATACCTAATGGCAATCTGGTTCCTGGGCCATATAAATCGTAATAAAATATAAATGGTGAATATAAATTTTCAGCAATTATTTTTAAAGTAAGATGCGTTGTTAAATAGTCCTCCATCCTCTCTGCACCAAGATAAAATATAGGAAATAAATAAATTGCTGAGACAAAAAATAAGAATAAAAAATCTTTTTGATAAGTTTTCATTAATTTGTATAGTAAATCATTTAATTTCAAATTAATAATAAAATATAAAATTTTAAGTTTTAAGCGAAGGTTAACAAATAAAATGAAAGATCTTGTAATTTTAGCTGGAGGAAAAGGTCTTCGTCTTGGTGGACTTACAAAAAAAAATCAAAAAACCATGCTTAATTTTGCTAAAATTCCATTCCTTAGATATCTGCTTAATTATTATTGCAAGTTCAATATTAATAAAATTTTTATAATTACGTCATTCAATTCAAAAAACGTATTTAAAGAATTTCATAAAAAAAAAATTAATTTGGTTGATATATTTTGTGTAAATCAGCAAAAACCAAACGGTACAGCAAAAGCCTTACAATTAGTGAAGAATAAAGTTTCTAAAGAATTTATTTTAGCTAATGGAGATACTTTTTTTGAAACAAATTTAGATAAGCTACTTAAATTAAAATTAAAGAAAAATTATGGATGTATGGTTTTGATCAGGAAAAACAAGGACATCTTTTCTCAAAAATTAAACACTTTATCTATTAAAAACAAATTTGTTACATTCAATTCATCAACAAGTAGTTTGGTAAGCTCAGGTGTGATGCTTTTATCTAAAAAAATCTTTAATTTTATAGATAATAAATCTACTTCATTTGAAAATGATGTTTTGCAAAAAAAAATAGAACAAAAAAAAATTTTAGGATTTGAAGAAAATGCTTTCTTTTTAGATATTGGCTCTAAATCCAATTATAAAAAAGGTCAAAATCTTTGGATTCAAAAATTTAAAAAACCTGCAATTTTTTTAGATCGTGATGGAGTAATAAATAAGAATAGAAATGATTATAACTACAAAATATCGAATTTTAGATTTAATAAAGGAATTTTAAAATTAATGAAAATTTTTTTAATAAAAAATTTCTATATCTTTATCGTAACAAATCAAGCGGGTATTGCAAAAAAAAAATATTCACAAAATTATTTTTTAAAATTACAAAAATTTATAAAGTTTAAATTAGACATAAATAATATCAAAATTGATCATGTGGAATTTTGCCCACACCATCCGAATGCAAAAGATAAAAAGCTTAAAAAAAAATGTAGTTGCAGGAAACCAAATAATGGTATGATAAAAAAGATCTTATCTAACTGGATTATAGATAAAAAAAATAGTTTAATGGTTGGTGATAAAATTACTGACAAAATATGTGCTAAAAAATCAGGTATAAAGTATTATTATTTCAGTAAAAAATTATATAAGGAACTTAATTAAATTCTATTATGAAAAAAATTTTAATAACTGGAATTTCAGGTATGGTTGGCTCGCATCTAGCTGATTATATTTTAAAAAAAACAAACTGGAAAATTATAGGTGGATGTAGATGGAGAAGTCCTTTAAATAATATATTGCACTTATCTGATAAAATTAACACCGGTAAGGTAAAGTTAAGATATTTTGATTTAAACGATTATTCAAGTATTTATAAAGTAATATCTGAAGAAAAACCTGATTTAATATCACACTTAGCTGCTCAAAGTTTTCCTAAATCAAGTTTTGATGAAAGGGAAATTACTTACAACACAAATATTTTAGGAACTGACAGACTTCTAGATGTAGTTAGAAAATGTAAAATTAATCCAATTATTCATATTTGTTCCTCTTCAGAAATTTTTGGTAGAGTTAAAAAAAAAGATTTACCTATAGGAGAAGAAAACCACTTTCATCCAGCCTCACCTTATGCAATTTCAAAAATTGGAACTGATTTAATAGCTAGATTCTATCATGAAGCATATAATTTGAAAATTATAACAACAAGAATGTTTACTCATACTGGGCCAAGAAGAAGTGATTTTTTTGCAGAGTCGAGTTTTGCAAAACAAATTGCTTTAATTGAAAACAAATTACAAAAAAAATATTTATATGTTGGAAACTTAAACTCTTTAAGAACTATTGCTGATGTTAGAGACGCTGTTGATGCCTACTTCAAAATTTTGTCTAAGCCTTTTAAGTATGGGGAGGCTTATAATATTGGAGGAAAATATAGTTGTAAAATTTCAGATATTGCTAAATATTTAATTTCACTTTCAAAAGTAAAGAATATTCAAATAAAAGTTGATAAAAATAGAATTCGACCTATAGATGCAGATCTTCAAATACCAAATACTAGAAAATTTATAAAGCATTATAAATGGAAACCAAAAATAAAATATGAAGAAACTATGATAGATTTACTTAATTATTGGAGAGATGTTATCTCAAATAATAAAAATTTTCCAAATAGATAAATGAAAATAAAAGAAACAAAACTAAAAGGTATATTTAAAATTGAGATAGATAAATTTTTGGATTTTAGAGGTGAATATATAGAGTCATTTAACCTGAAAGAATTTTTAAAATTTAAAAAGATAAAATTCATACAAGACGATTTTTCAATATCAAAAAAAAATGTTTTGAGAGGTTTTCATGGAGATAGTAAAACGTGGAAATTAGTATCATGTATACATGGTTCTTTTGATTTGTTTGTTGTAAATTATGATAAATTATCAAAACAATACTTAAAAACAGCAAAATTTAATCTTACAGACAAAAAATATGTGCAAATTTTAATACCACCAAAATTTGGTAACGCACATTTAGTAAAATCTGATAAAGCTATTTTTCACTATAAACAAACGACTTACTACAATAGAAAAGGTCAATTTACAATTAAATGGAACGACCCAAGACTTAAAATTAAATGGGGTATAAAAAAACCTATCTTATCAGAAAGAGATAAATAAAGATGATCATATGTAGAACACCTCTTAGAATTTCTTTATTTGGAGGAGGTTTAGATTATCCAGAATGGTTTAACAACCAACCAACCTCAGTTCTTAATTTTTCATTGAATCAATATACTTACATAATGTTAAGAAAATTAAAAAAGATACATAATTATAGATTTAGATTAAGATACTTTAAAACAGAGGAGGTAAATAATTATAAACAAATTAAACATGGGCCTTACAGAGAGATTATAAAATACTGCAATTTAACTAATAATCCTTTAGAGATTACCTATACTGCAGATTTACCAGCCTTGTCAGGATTAGGAAGCAGCAGCTCCTCAACAGTGGGTCTTATTAATGCATGCAATACATATAATTCCAAGGTGATTGGCAAAAAAGAACTTAGCCAAACAGCTATAATGGTAGAAAGAGATATCTTAAAAGAAAATGTAGGTTATCAAGATCAGATTTGTTCTGCTTTTGGTGGCTTAAATGAAATTTATTTGAATAAAAACTCATTTCAGGTCAATCCAATATTAAATAAAAATATTATTAAAACTATAGATAATAATTTTTATCTTTACTATACGGGTGTTCAAAGAAAATCTAACAAATTAGAGAAAACTAAAATCAATAAAATAAGAAAAAAAATTAAAATTGAAAAATTTAAAGAATTACATAATCTAACTAATGAAGGAATTAAGCTTTTCAAACAGCAAAATTTAAATTTAGATAAATTTTGTAATTTATTAAATTTATCATGGAATATAAAAAAAGAGATAACTCCAGAAGTAAGCTCAAAAAAAATTGATAGAATTATAAATAAACTAAAAAGTTACGGTGTTAAAGGTGCTAAATTAATCGGATCTGGAAATGGTGGTTATATTCTATTTGTAGCAAACAAAAAAGTAATTAATAAACTAAAGAATGGCATTAATAACAACAACCTCATTCCAATCAAATGTGAATTTAGTGGTAGTCAAGTAATTTTTAACGGAAAATTTTCTGATAGCTAATTTTTACTAACACTATTGAGATACCAATTAATAGTTTTTTTTAAACCTGTTTCAATATCAATTTTAGGATGCCAATTAGATGTTCTTTTGATCAAATTATTTGATATTTTTCTAAATGGTATCATACTTGGTTTTGTTAAATTATGTTTTACAATTAACTTATCGTTTATGTTTTTTTTAATTAGAGATATTACTTTTTTTAAAGACACTGATTTTCCATAACTTATATTAACCACTTTTATTTTATCGTTTTTAAATACAGTCAACATCCCATCAATAAAATCATCAATATATAAAAAATCTTTAATATCTTTTCCATCACCCCAAACTTCTAAGTGTTTTTTGCTGTATATTGATTTTCTTATAATTGAAGGTATTACTTTAGACAACTTTGGATCAAACTTGTCATAAGGCCCATACAAATTACTTGGACGAACTACAATCGTTTTCATTGGTTTTTTTATTTTTGAATCATACATTTCACACATCTTTTCAGAAAAAAGCTTCATCCATGCCACAATGTAATACTTTGAAAAAAATTTATAATTTACATCATTTTCAAATATTGTATTTTTTTTATTAGGATAAACAGTGCTACTACTTATAAAACAAAGTTTTTTGACCTTTGCTTGATATGCCATTTCAAACACTTTTGAATTCATAATTAAATTAGGGGTAAGATGATTTAAAGGTTTTTTTTCAATTATATCCGCACCAGAGGTATTTGCTGCACACATAAAAACATAGTCAACACCATTAAATATTTTTTTATTTTTTTCAGAATTCTTTAATAAGTCAATTTTTAAAAATTTGATATTCTTATTTTTTTTTATTTTTTGTTTTTTAGTATTATAGGTTGAAATAATTTTACACTTATACTTTAATAATTTTATAATTAAATTTGTACCAACAAATCCGGAGCCACCTAAAATCAATATTTTTTTGTTTTTAAAATTATGAATAAAAATAAAATATTTATTCTGATAAGTAATTTTTTCTTTTTACAAATTCTTTACTGTTAGTAATATACCAGTCCCAAGTTTTTTGAAGGCCCTCTGTTAAAGAAGTCTTGGGATTAAATTTAATTATCTTATTTGAATTTTTAATACTCATTACTCGCTTTGGCCAACCGGAGTTTTTTGAAGAGTCAAATTTATAATTAAAATTTAAAAATGATCTTAGCGCTTTCACTAAATCTTTTATTTTATAACCTCTTCCCCCACCTAAATTTAAAAAATCATATTTTCCTGTACCGTAAATCAAAGTATTAATTACTCCATCTGCAACATCATCAGAAAAAGCAAAATCTCTTATTGCAGATCCATCTCCCCAAATTACTACAGGATTTTCTTTTCTATATATTCTTCGTATTAAAGTAGGGATCACCATTGCATTTTTGGGATCAAAATTATCACCTGGCCCATAAACATTACATGGTCTTACAACAAAGTAGTTTTTTAACTTATATTGCTTTTTGTAAGAAATGATTTGTAGTTCTGCCATTCTTTTAGCCCAGCCAGGATACATATCCATAGGAGATTTTTCAATGTTAGCACTTTCCTCTTTAAAGACTGACATACTGCTATATGCTCCTATAGAGCTTGTGTAGACTAATCTCTTTACTTTATTAATTCTACAAGCCTCTAGAAAATTTGTATTCATCATTAATAATGGAACAAAAAAACTAGCTGGTTTCTCTAAAGTAGCTTTTACAGAACCTTTAATCCCAGAAATATGAAAAGCATAATCAGTTTTCTTAGTAATTTTTTTACAAAAGTCAAATGAGCAAAGATCACCATAAATATATTTTGCTCTTTTATCTAAAATTAATTTGTCTAATGAAATTACAGTAACTTTTGCATTATAATCACATAATTTTTTTACTATGGCCCTTCCAATTAATCCTGTTCCACCAGTAACAATTACTTTTTTATTTTTATAAAAATTTTTTGTTTTTTTTATTTTCATAAAATATTTTTTTAAGAATTGCTTAATCCGCCATCTATAACCAAATTACTTCCATTTATAAAAGAAGAATACTTACTTGATATGAAAAGTACAATATTTGCAACTTCCTCAGGGTGCCCTAATCTATTTACAGGAATGTTTTGCTTTATAAAATCATTATACTTTTTTTTGTTATTTATCATTTGTTTTTCCCAACCTGTATTTTTAATAAAGATGGGTCCAGGTGAAATAGTATTAAATGTTATATTATTGCTAGTAAAAATTTTTTTTTTGGAAAGAGATTTCATAGTCGCGAGTTGAGCAGATTTGGCAGCACTAAACCAGGGTCTATCTTCCTCAGTGAAATTAGTGCTAGATGAGGATCCAATAGAAATAATTCTACCTGACCTAGATTTTATCATACCTGGTAAAAATTTTTTTACTAAAAACTGAAGGCTTAAATTATTTTTTTTATAAACCTCATCCCATACATTATCATTAGTTTTTAATACATCTCTATTGCCCCATCTGCCACCACCGCCAGCATTATTAATAAAAATATCTATTTTTTTAAATCTTTTTAAACAATGTTTTGAAAAATTATCTAAAAAATTTATATCAAGCACATCTCCAGTTTCAGTAATAAAGTTTATATTTTTTTTTTTTAAAAATTTTTCTAATTTATTTACTTTTTTTTTATCTCTTGAAAATGTAATAATTTTTGCATTTAATTCAGAAAATTTTTTTACACAGGCTAGACCAATTCCATGTGTACCACCTGTTATAAAGACAGTTTTATTTTTAAAATTAAAATTCATTTAAACTTAAATTTATTTTTTATTAAAAAGGCTGATAATATTGTAAAAAGTTCTTGTAATCCATTCCAAAAGGCACTTGTTGCCGACTTACCTGTTACCCTTTTTGGTTCATCACCTGGTATATCTGCATATCTTAAATTATTTTTCAAAACTCCAATTGCTAATTGTGTGTGAATTGCAACATTAATTGTATCACTACACACACCAATTTTATTGTATAAATTTTTTTTCACACACTTATACCCACCAAGTACATCTGTAAATTTTCCTCCAAAAAGGATATTTACTAATTTTGTAAACATCCAGTTTCCAAAACCACTCACAAGTGTGTCATCATAACTAACTGCATGATCTTTATATCTTGATACACAAACTAAATCGTATCCTTCCTTTGTTTTATTAACCAAATTTGGAAGAAGTTCTGGTATCATATTTTCATCTGGGGTGAATGGGATAACAATATGACTGCAATTTGATTTTTCAACACCAAGCCAATAAGCATCAGTTAGATGCTTTCTTTTTATGATGCGATCATATTTGTTATATGAGCTATTTTTTTTTATATAAACTTCAAAATTATTGCTTTTTAGATATTCAATAGTTCCATCAGTTGATCCTCCATCGATTGCTATTAGTTCATCAAATAATGTTTTGTCAATTCTTGGTATAACTTTTTTACATCCCTCTAACTCATTGAATGAGAGTATTACTAAAGAAAAGTTAATTTTTTTATTTTTTTTATCCATTGATTATATCTAAGCCAAGTAGGATCATTTATAAGCTTAATTATTTTGGTTTCCAAGCAATAAAATTATAACCCTCTATAAACTGACTTCCAAATGGTGCTCTAAAGTGTTTAATAATTTTTATTTTATTTTTTTTTTCTAGTAAAAAAAGTGTTTTAAATAAATTTGATGTGTATCCTCTTTTATTTTGAAATTTTACTGCAATTTTATCTTCTAAGTACTTATTGGGCAAATAATATTTTAAATCTGGCTCAATGTTAATACAAATTATTGGTTTTGATTTCAAAAAAAAATTTATAATCGGATCTATCTTATTATTTAATTGCTCTAAAGCTCCAATCGAGAAAAAACCTGAGTCCTTTCTTATCTTGAATGTATTATTTGGCTTACTCATATCAAAAAACTTACCGTGAATATTTTTTCTATTTTTACCAATTAAATTTATTAAATTTACCGATGACTTAACAAAGTCCAAACCATAAATTTTTTTTTTGGGGAAAATTTTAGAAGCTGATAAAATGTTATTTCCTGAACCAGCTCCAAACTCATAAATATTTGAACATTTATTAAAATATGTCCTTAAAAACCAATTTCTATAAATATCTAGCATTTTTAATTCAAACTCTGGATCATTAGTATTTATAAATTTTCCACCCAGTCTGAAGGTTTTAAATTTTTTTCTCGTATAATATTTAGGTACTATTGAATTGAAATTTTTTGTTTTCTTAAATTCCTCATAGTTTTCCTGCCAGCCATCGTACCAAATTTTTGTTCTATAAGATTTGGCAATTTTTTGCTTATCCTTTTTTATTTTCAAAAGGCTTTTATTTTTAATAATTTCTTTTTCTTTTTGTGTTAAAGTCCTGTATCTTAAACCATATTTTTTTATTAAATTTTTACACGATCTATGTATTGAAAAAATTTCTGTTTGGAAAATTCTAGAAATTTTTCTTTGATTTAATATCCTCTCTTTCACTAAAAAGGTCCTTTGAATTTCTTTTCGTGTGAATAAAGATTAATTTTATTTGTGTTAAAGTTTCTTTTGAAAATTTTTCCAACCAACTTGATTATATCTTTAGCATTTGGATAAAATTTATTTTCAAGATTTCTACTGGTTGGACAAGGTAAAAATTTAAAGCCTAACCTTTCAATCTTATGATTTAGTTTGCCAAATAAATTGTTATTTAATATGTGACTAACTTCTGAGCTAACACCATATGGAAGCCAGTCATAGTCAATAACTATACATTTTTTTGTTTTTTTAACCGAATTGATAATTGTGTTTTTATCTATTGGACTTAGATCTCTTAAATCAATTATCTCACACTTTATACCTTTTTTTGATAGATAATTTGCTGCTTGTAAAGCCTCAACATTCATCCAGGACGTACATACTAAAGTAATATCCTTTCCCTTCTTTATAATTTTCGCAGAATTTTTTATTAAATATTGTTTTTTAGGAACATGTCCTTTTTGCCAATATAGCCATCTATGCTCTAAACAAATTACTGGTTCTTTTCCTCTTAGTGCTGAAGTTATCATGCCTTTTACATCGTAAGGTGTTGAGGGCATTATTACTTTTAAACCAGGTATATGAGCAAATATTGATTGCAAGCTTTTACTATGCTGATAGCCTTGACCCCAGCCTCTTCCAATTACTGCTCTGATCAACATCGGGGTATTCATTTTACCATTTGTTGAAAATCTATAATTAGATATAATATTAAATAATTGATTTAAACCTAATAATAAAAAATCTACTCTGATATGATTAAAAATTGGTATCTTTCCTGATATAGAAAGACCCAAGGACATACCAGTAAGTAAATCTTCTGATAGTGGGGTGTAAAAAAATCTATCTGATCCAAAGTTTTTTTCTAAATTTTTAGTCGAACCAAATACCTTGTCCTCTAGTCCATAAACCAGAATATTGCTATTTTTTTTCATTTCTTGGATTATAGCTTCATTAATGGCTTCACAATATGTTAGCTCTCTTATTTTTATATTTTGCATTTTTAGTACTTTAAAATCTCATTGAATTTAGTAAATCTGCTGAGTTTTACTTTTTTTATAATTTTTTCAGCCTCATCTTTTTTTTTGTTTAAAAACTTTTCTACGTAATTCTTTCCATATTTTTTTTTTACTTTGTTAGATATTAATAAAAATGGATCTTGTTTAATATTTTTTTCGTGGGCTTTTTTAGATCTGTAGTTAGCTCTTTCAAAAGAACTTTGTGATTGATCAAAATCACTTAAAAGACCTATATGTTGTAAATGCCTATAGTAATTCACCTCAATAAAAACTGGTTTTTTATATTTATATATGTATTTTTTTGCATCTAAATAAACTTTGCAAACATTGTCGATTTCAAACGAAGAAACTTTGTAATATTTTATTTTGTAAGATTTAACTAGATTTTTTATTTTATATGATTGTCTATTTTCTATTTTCACATCCACAGCGAGTTCATTATTTAGGCAAACAAAAGCTATAGGTAGTTTTTTTAATGAAGAAAAGTTAAGACACTCATGAAAAACTCCTTCCTCTGTGGCTCCATCACCAAAAAAAGATATGGTCAATTCTTTAAATCCATTCAAAAGAGATGCATATGCGCTTCCAACTGCTGGTGCCATTGTTGATGCAACTATCGCAGAGACCAACATTAAATTTTTTTTTGGATTTAATATATGCATTGAACCATTAGTGCCTGAATTTTCACCAAGGTTTTTTCCATACATTTCACCAAAAAATGATTGCAAATTACCTATTAAAGATAAATATAATGCGTGACTTCTATAATAACCAAAGTATTTTTGTTTGCCTCCAAAAATCTGAACTGCTGCACTAACTGCTAACTCCTCACCTTTGGACATGTGCATTGGAGTTTTCATTTCATTTTGATTGTAATATTTGCTTATCAAATCTTCGCAAATTCTTATTGAAGAGATTTTTTTAAATAATTCTAAATAAAATTTATTATTAAATTTCATAGAATTTTTATATTTAATTTAAGAGAATATTTCTATCTTAATTTAATCTTTCTCAACGTTCTATGTTAAGAAATATAATTAATATTTTAATTAAAAATTTTTTTCAGTGCATAAATCAAGCCAATTGAGCTATTAGTACTGGT
>ENA-UOXV01000947-UOXV01000947.1-marine-metagenome-genome-assembly--contig:-NODE-947-length-41655-cov-9.790072_pt1 | contig 41655 bp, 52 predicted proteins | sample MGYA00238165_ERZ766961 | MGnify/ENA primary metagenome ERZ766961 (study PRJEB28924, sample SAMN03173240) | marine metagenome | biome: Marine; feature: Water; material: Subsurface seawater | place: North... | reverse complement strand
ACAATTGCCATAATTATTTGTTCAATTGCGATTACTTTTTCCGAATCAATAAGTTCTAAAGGTTCTGATAACCTAACAATCCCCATCACAGCATTTCTCTTTATAGAATTATTTAATCATTTAAACCAAAATAACTTTTTAAGTGAATTTTTATTTATAATTATCCTGATTTTTATTTTTCTTTTCTATTTCTTTAGAAAAAAACAATTATCGTTAAGTGGATTCATAAGCGCAAACTTTATGGGAACGCTCATTATAGGATTTGGCGGCTTAGATCATTTAATTCCAATTAGTATTTTTTTTATATCTTCAACAATCCTTTCAAAGTTCAATAATCATCAGACTATGAATCTTGAAAGTAATCGTAATGCTGCTCAGGTTTTTGCTAATGGGGGCTTAGCTTTGCTTTTATGTATTATTAATCATTTCTATCCTAACAACTTTTTATATTATTCATTCATTGCAGCAATCGCAGCCGCAAACTCTGATACTTGGGGTACTGAAATTGGAAAGTTTTCCAAAACAAACCCAATCGATATAATATCTAGAAAAAAATTAGAAACGGGAGAATCGGGCGGTGTAACTGCCATGGGAATAGTTGGATCTTTATTGGGGTCACTATTAATTAGTCTAACTGGATATTTATTTAAAATTGATGTTAAATATCTAATGATGATATTTATGTCTGGTTTTTTTGCCTCTCTTTTTGATTCAATAATAGGAAGCTCATTCCAGAGTCGATTTATATCAAAAAGTGGTTTAATTATTTCTGAGTCTTATATTAAAAACTATTATCTTTTTACTGGGGATAAAAGACTGAACAATGACGCCGTCAACTTTCTTTGTACAGTTTCATCACCTTTATTTTTAATTACTATCGACACAGTTTTATAAAAAAAAGAGCCTAAGATAAGGCTCTTTTAGATAATAATAATTTCTAAATAATGCTTAAATCACTTTATAAACCAGTAACCCAACCATAACGATTAAAGAAATAAATATTAAAGAGACGCCTATATTCCCTTTTTTTATTTCTTCCCATTCATCTATGTCTGTTGATAACCAGTCAAAAACTTTCAAAGCAATTCCTACCCCAAATGCAAAACCGACTGCTGCTGTAACAGACCAGCCTACGGCACGCACATACTGTAATAAAGTTTCTTCTAATCCTAAGCCAATCATAATTTCTCCTTATGAAGTTTGTAAATCAATTTTTTGCATAAACTCTGAAGAGTCTAATGTACCTGCAGCGAGCTGAATAGCATCATTGGATGAACACGTTGCTTCAAAAACCATCGTTTCACCTTTTGATGAAGGTACATTTACTCTAATACTTATTTCTTGTGGAACATACGCATTGGAAAGTCCCAAGCTATTTTGATGTGATACAGCTTGCCCAGCAGAGGCAAACCCTACTAACATAACCATTTCAAAATTATTTCTATTACTTTCTAATGTTAAAGAAAATAAGTTACTGTCAAAATCCATAGCGGATGCATTAACCGAGACTCTGTATGAGGAGCATACACTTTTTATTTTCTTTTTAAATGCATAATTAGCAAAAGTATAGTTAAAAACTAGAAGTGATAAACAAGTTAGAATTGAAATATACTTAGCTGTTTTGTGATATATTTTGTTCATTTGATTCTTAAAATTAAACTCTTGAGAGTTTCTAACAAATATTAAAATACAAAATTTCCAGATTTTATTACGTCGCGTATAGGGTTTATTGAAAAGTTATAAGGAATCTCAATAAGTTCTAAAACATCCCATATAATTATATCTGCAATTTTGCCAACCTCTATTGAACCGCTTGTTTTATGCCTATTTAATACTTTTGCAGGAATGTATGTACTGGAATAGATTGCATCAGAAATATTCATTTTCATATATAAAACCGATAGCATGATAATAAAGGTCATTGATTGAATATTACAACTGCCAGGATTATAATCTGTTGCTATAGCAACATCTAACCCCGTATTTTTAAGTTTTTCATAAGGTGCATACGCTTTTTCCCCAAGGAAAAATGTAGTCCCAGGTAATAATACTGCTGTTACATTTGACTCTAGCATATGCGCTATATTTTCATCATTAATTTTCATTAAATGATCTGCGGAGACGCATTTTAAGATTCCAGCAATACTGGAGCCACCAATGTTTTTAAATTCATCAGCGTGAATTCTTGGAATTAGTCCATATTCACAACCCATCTCTAAAATTCTCTTTGTTTGCTCTAGATTAAAATATCCTTCTTCACAAAAGACATCATTATACTCTGCTATCCCTTGTTTTGCTATTTCTGGAATAACGACTTCACACAGATAATCAACATATTCATCGGGCTTTTTTTTATACTCTTTTGGGATTGCATGAGCTCCCATAAAAGTAGGAACAATATCAATCAAATGAGTTGATTTAAGGTCATTTAAGACTTTCAAAGATTTTAATTCACTATCAAGATTTAAGCCATATCCACTTTTTGCCTCAATTGTTGTTGTACCTAGTTTCAGAAAGTTATCCATTCTAGTCTGAACTCTATTTTTTAAATTTATTTCTGAGGCTGACCTTAAACTACTGACGCTACTATTAATACCTCCTCCACTTTCAGCAATTTCATCATATGATAAACCATCAACTCTCATTTTAAATTCTCTGTGCCTATCTTCAAAAAAAACTGGATGAGTATGGCAATCAACAAACCCAGGCGTTAATAATTTATTTTTACAGTCATATATGTCATCCGCTGAATTCAAATTTCTACCTATTTCTTTTATTTTCCCGCCCTCAATGACTATTTCTAGGTTCTTGCTTGACACCATAGAATCCTGTTCAGAATCATAAGAAACCAAAGTACCAACATTCATTAACTTTAAAGAGTTATTATTCATTTTATTTAGGAATATCTATCGACCAATCCTCAGCGTTAGTTATAGCATCAGAATAACCAGCATCAGCATGGCGAACAACTCCAATACCTGGATCATTTGTCAAAACCCTAGAAATTCTTTTATCCATTTCTTCTGTTCCATCAGCTACAATGACCTGACCAGCATGAACCGAATATCCCATTCCAACTCCACCACCATGATGAATTGATACCCATGTCGCACCACTAGCAGTATTTATTAAGGCGTTTAAAAGAGGCCAATCAGCTACAGCATCAGAGCCATCTTTCATTGCCTCTGTTTCTCGGTTTGGAGAAGCTACAGATCCACAATCCAAATGATCTCGTCCAATTACTATTGGTGCTGATAATTCACCTTTTTTAACCATCTCATTCAATTTTAGACCAAACCGTACACGGTCTTTATAGCCCAACCAGCAAATTCTTGATGGAAATCCTTGAAATGAAACTTTTTGATTTGCCATTTTTATCCAATGACATAGAGCTTTGTCTTTAGAAAACATTTTTAAAGCAACTTCATCAGTTTTATAAATATCATTTTTGTCCCCAGATAAAGCTACCCACCTAAATGGCCCCTTCCCTTCACAAAAAAGAGGTCGGATGTATTCAGGTACAAAACCTGGTATGTCAAATGCATTCTTAACACCTGCTTTTTTTGCTTGTGCTCGAATATTATTACCATAATCAAAAACAATAGATCCAAGATACTTCAATTCTAAAAGAGCTTCGACATGAATTCCCATAGACTGTATGGACTTTTCTATATATAAAGTTTTATTTTTTTCTCGAAGATTTTTTGCTTCATCAATACTATAACCTGCAGGTATATAACCCACTAATTCATCGTGCGCAGAAGTTTGATCAGTAACAAGGTCAGGAATCACCTTTCTTTTAGCAAATAAAGGCACGACTTCAGCAGCATTACCAATAAGACCGATACTTAGTGGCTTTTTATTATTTACAGCTGATTTTGCCCATTTTAGAGCTTCATCAAGGTTGTTTGTTGCTTTATCAAGGTATTTAGTCTCAAGACGGCGTTTTACCCTGTTTTCATCTATTTCAATACAAATTGCTACACCTCCAGCCATTGTTACAGACAAAGGTTGAGCACCGCCCATGCCTCCAAGACCTGATGTCAGTACTAGTTTTCCAGCTAGATTTTCTAAACCAAAATGTTTTTTGGCTGCTGCAATGAAAGTTTCATATGTACCTTGAAGAATTCCCTGCGTACCAATGTAGATCCAACTTCCTGCAGTCATTTGTCCATACATCATTAAACCTTCGGCTTCAAGCTTATCAAAATGTTCCCAATTAGCCCAATTTGGAACTAGATTTGAATTTGCAATTAAAACACGAGGTGAATATGAATGAGTTTTTAAAACAGCTACAGGCTTTCCAGACTGTATTATTAATGTTTCGTCATGATTTAGCCTTTTTAATGTTTCTAATATTAAATCAAAGCTTTTCCAATCACGAGCAGCTTTACCTTTACCTCCATAAACAATTAATTCGTCAGGATCTTCAGCAACATCTTTATCTAAATTATGCTGAATCATTCGATAAGCAGCTTCGATTTGCCAATTTTTACAATTTAGTTTTGATCCAACAGGCGGTATAATATTTCTTTTCATAGTTTTTATTAAAAATATTTTTTTAATTTTTTCCAATAGTAAGGATTATCGACAAAAACATTATAGGAGAATATAGATATATTATTAAACCTCATATTCCTTAACCTTTTTATTTTTTTTCCAACTATTCTAGCGCTTTGATTATATGTAGAAATACCAACAATGATTTTTTTATGATATTGAGAAGGAATGTTATCTTTCACCATATACATATTTTGAACGAATTTATCATTATCCACTACATAATTCATGGGGACAGCCCAATCTAAATAACCAGCAGATAGCCATAAATCCCATTCTTGAAAGAATAGTAATTTAGCATCATAAATATTAGGCTTTACAGCAGCGGAAATAATTGAATTTGGCAAATTTTGCTTTATTAATTCTTTGGCTTCTTTAACAAACCTAGTTATCGAACTTCTCTTAAATTCAGAAAAAATAACACTATCATCTTCACCATAATTAATAGCATTTATTTTATTTAATGCCCTATACTCAGTTAATCCTGTTTCATTAAATCCATATTTTGTATTATGAAATCTTATATAGTCATAATGAATTCCATCAAGTAAGTATTTTTCAGATAATTCAGATATAACATTTAACAAATAATCTTTAACAGATGAATTTGTAGGTGCTAAATAGAAACCTTCTCCATCTATTTTCATAGAGTTTTTATCACTAAGATATTGAGCGGTTTTTATATATTTATCTTTATTAGATCTATCTAACCATTCAGGATTTTTGAGTAAAAGATGCTTTTTTTGTTTAGGTAATGTTTTTGAAGACCATAAATAATAAATATTGATCCATGCATGAATTTTAATACTACTACTTTTGTTAGAAGTTATTAAATATTCTAACGGATCAAAATCAGCATCAACAAGGTGTGATTTTGGAACAAAACTTGAATTATAATAAGCATCACCTCGTCCTCTTACTTGCGCAAAAATATGATTGAAACCATTAGTTTCAGCAAAATCTAGTACGTTATCAATTAGGTCCTTACTAACCATATGATCTCGCACTACCCAAAGTGCTTTTACAGAGGGACTGTTATCTGAAGATATGAGAATGCAATTTAAAAAAAAAAGAAGAAGATACTTTTGACGCAAAAGAAAACGATAAGCTATCTTTAAAATTTACTTTTCAGATTTTTCAGAAGATAAATTTTCAACTGCCACAGTTTCGAATGATTCAACGAATTCTATGACCGATACAGGTGCTCTATCATTATCCCGATAACCAAGTTTAGTAATCCGAGTGTACCCACCAGGTCTATCAGAAAATATCGGTGCAATTTCTTCGAAAAGAATTCGTACAATATTCTTTTTAGGAATCTTCTTTATTACTAACCTTCTTGAATGAAGACTATTTTTTTTTGCTAAAGTAATTAAAGGCTCAATATATGATCTAAGTTCTTTTGCCTTTGGATCTGTAGTTTTAATTTTTTTATGAACTATCAACTGGCATGCTAAATTCATTAGTAATGCCCTGCGATTACCAACCTTCCTGCCTAATTTGCGTCCTTTTTTCTTGTGGCGCATTTGATTAACCCTCTTCTGCCATAATTTTGCTTATATCCATACCAAAATGAAGCCCCATCGAACTGAGTTTATCAACTAACTCAGTAAGGGATTTCCTTCCGAAGTTTTTATATTTCAACATTTGGTTTTCTTCCTTACTCACTAATTCATGAATATATTTGATACCAGCTGCCTGCAAACAATTAAAACTTCTAACTGATAACTCCATTTCATCAATTGCCTGATTTAATAGATTACGTAATGCTAATGTTTCATCAGAAACACCTTTTGAAATTTCTAAAATTTCCGGATTTGCAATTGCTTCAACGAATTTTAAATGTTCTCTTATGTATGTAGCAGAGTAGCTAATAGCATCCTTAGGCGAAATTGAACCATCTGTTTGTACATTCATAGTCAAAATCTCAATAGGTTCTTTTGCACCTGGAACAGGTTTAACGTCATAAGTAACTTTTGTAACAGGATTAAATATACTATCAATGGATAGAGTTCCAAGCGGCAAATTAGGTAAATCGTTTTCCTCAGAGGGCACATAACCCATACCAATACCAATTCTAATCTCCATCTCAAGTTTACCACTTGAGTTTACTTCAGTAATATACTGTTTTGGATTTAAAATTTTAAATTGGTTGCTAGCATTTTGTAAATCTTTTGCAGTTACAATACTTTTGCCCTTAAAAGTAAGGTTTATTTTGTCAGGATTATTATCCATTAACTTAAATCTAACTTTCTTTAAATTCATTATGATGTCAGCAACATCATCCTTAACACCTTTAAGAGTAGAAAATTCGTGATCGACACCTTCGATTTGCAGATGAGTAATAGCCGCACCAGGTATACTAGTAAGCAAAACTCTTCTCATAGCATTACCTAATGTAATACCGTAACCCCTACTTAGCGGTTCAATTGTAAATTGACCATCCGTTTTTGATAAAGACTTTTCATCAGTTTGAACTATTAAATTAAATGATTTATCCATTGAAAATTTATCCTTTTTTATTATCTTAATTTATTTTGAGTACAGTTCAACAACTAGCTGCTCATTAACTGTCAAATTCATTTGATCTCTTTCTGGAACACTTAAAAAAGTTCCAGTCATTTTAGCTTTATCTAGATCAAGCCAAGCTAGATCTATATCGCCTTTAATGGTTCTAATTGAATTCAGAATTATATCCATCTTCTTACTTTTGTTGCGAACAGATATTTTATCTCCAATTTTAAGCACATAGGAAGGTATATTAACTGCAATATTGTTCACTAAAAAATGCTTGTGATTTACTAACTGTCTAGCAGCCGGCCTCGTTGGAGCAAAACCGAGCCTGAAAACCACATTATCCAATCTACTCTCAAGGAGTTGCAGCATATTAGTACCGGTTTCTCCTTTAAGTTTTTCAGCTTTTTTAAAAGTAATTTTAAATTGTTTTTCTAACAAACCATACATGAATTTTATTTTTTGCTTTTCCTTTAGCTGGGTCCCATAGTTAGATATTTTTCCTCTTCTAGTTTGAGCATGCTGACCGGGGCCATAAGGTTTACGGTTTAACAACCTATCATATTTTGGATTGCCAAAGATATTCTCGCCGAATTTTCGAACCAATTTCCCTCTAGCCTGATTTGTTTTTGCCATATTAAATATTCTCGTTTATTTTTTGTTATACACGTCTTCTCTTTGGCGGACGACAACCATTATGGGGTAGCGGAGTAACATCTTTGATGGATGTTATTTGTAAACCAGAGACTGCTAATGCTCTTATTGCAGATTCTCGACCGGCCCCAGGCCCTTTAACCTCAACAGATAAACTAACAATGCCCATAGAAAGAGCAGTCTCAGCTACCTTTTGAGCTGTAAGAGTAGCAGCATATGCTGTGCTTTTTCTAGAACCTCTAAAACCAGATGAACCCGCCTTTTGCCATATGAGAACGTTTCCAAATTTATCAGATATCGTAACGTGTGTATTATTGAAAGTTGATTTAATATGCGCGATGGCATTTGGATCAACGACTTTTTTCTTTTTTTTCTGTTTGCTTTCAGCCAAAACTTTACCTCAATTTTTAATTAAATAGCTTTTTTACCTAAACCAATTGTTCGCTTTTTACCTTTTCTTGTCCTTGAATTGGTCTTCGTTCTTTGACCATTAGCAGGTAAACCTCTTCTATGTCTTATGCCTTTATAGGCACCTACATCTTTTAGGCGCTTGATATTCATTGCATTAAAAGATCTAAGTTCACCTTCAACATTGATTTCTAAGGAACTGATAATCTCACGAATCTTACTGACTTGCTTTTCAGTTAATTCTTGAACCCTTTTTGCTGTATCTACTTTAGCTTTCTCGCATATTTTCAAAGCTGTTGATAACCCAATGCCGTGAATATAGCACAGAGAAAAAGCAATTTTTTTATTTCTAGGTATATCTACACCAACTATTCTAGCCATTCTATTATCCTTGCCTTTGTTTATGCTTAGGAATTTCGCAAATGACAAGCAGTTTTCCTTTACGCTTCACCACTTTACATTTAGCACACATTTTTCTTACCGAAGCTCTAACTTTCATAAATTATTTTTTCCTATATACTATTCTAGCTCTATTTAAATCATAAGGACTCATTTCAAGAGTCACTATATCACCAGGTAATATTTTAATAAAATGCATCCTCATTTTTCCACTTACATGAGCTAAAACAATATGACTGTCGCCTCCGATTTCTACCTCAACACGAAACATTGCATTGGGCAAAGTTTCTTTAATCGTACCATCAATAGTTATTGGTTTTTCTTTAGCCATTTTTACCTTGTCGTGCTTAAAATTCTAGGACCATCTTCCATAATAGCGATTGTATGCTCAAAATGAGCAGAAGCTTTTCCATCAACTGTTAAAATAGTCCACCCATCTTCAGATGTATATACTTCTTTTTTTCCAAGATTAATCATCGGCTCTATTGCAATACACATTCCAGCGTGTAATTTATAGCCCTCTTTTGGTCGACCGTAATTTGGAACCTGAGGCTCTTCATGTAAATTTTGACCAATGCCATGACCAACTAACTCTCTAACCACTGAATACCCATTAGATTCTGCATGTGTTTGCACAGCATACCCAATATCGCCAACACAATTTCCAGGAATAGCCATTTCAATACCCTTGTTTAATGATTCTTCAGTAATCATCATTAATTTCTCTTTTTCAGAGCTAATATTGCCGACAGCAAAAGTTTTAGCATGATCTCCATAATAGCCATTCAATTCCGCACCGCAATCGATACCCACTATTTGACCTTCTTCAAGTTCAATATCATGAGGAATACCGTGAACAACAGCATCTTCAATTGATATACACAAAGTAGAGGGAAACCCCATATAGCCTTTAAAAGCAGGCCGAGCACCAGCTGAAACAATAAAGTTTTCTGCTTTTTTATCTAAATCAGATAGTAAGGCACCAGGGACAACAAATTCAGAAATCATTTCAAGTGTATTTGCTACAATTTGACAGCTTTTAGAAATCATCTCGATTTCATTGTTTGAACGCGTGTATACCATTACATTCTCCTCCGCCCACGTATCTTACCTTTTGTAAGAAAACCATCATAATGACGCATCATTAAATGAGATTCAAGCTGTTGAAGAGTATCAAGAGCAACGCCTACAATAATTAATAAACTAGTTCCGCCAAAAAAAGAAGCCAAATCATACTCGACATCCATTGCCTGCATAAGTATGTATGGAAATATTGCAACTACAGCCAGAGCCACCGATCCAGGGAAAGTCACCTTTGATAGAATATTATCTATGTATTCTGATGTTTTTTTACCTGGTCTTACACCAGGAATAAATCCACCTTGCTGTTTCATTTGAGAACTAACCTGAATAGGGTCAAAAGCAATTGCAGTATAAAAATAGGTGAAGAAAACTATCATCAAACCAAAAACTACCCAGTAAACTGGGTGCTCAAATGAAAACCATCTCATAATACTTGCAGAAAACTCACTATCAGAAAAGAAAGTTGATACAGTACTTGGTATAAACATGATTGATTGAGCAAAAATAATAGGCATTACACCCGCTGTATTCACTTTTAGTGGAATATGAGTATTTTGACCACCATAAACTTTACGTCCAACAACACGCTTCGCGTATTGAACTGGAATTTTTCTGGTTCCTTGAGTTAATAATACAACAAAACAAATAACAAGGAACATGATACCCATCAGAACTAATTCTGAAATAAAAAGTTTTTCACCTGCTAGAACTGCTCTAATCTCATTACCAACAACAAAAGGAAGACGTGATATTATACCGACCATGATTATCAAGGATATACCATTTCCAATACCACGCTCAGTAACTTTTTCACCCATCCACATGAGCAAAATTGTCCCTGTAACCATACTAACTACAGCCGTAAAAACAAAAAGAGCGCCAGGATTAATTACCACTTGAAGTTCTTTTTCAAGAAAGACTGTGACCCCATAAGATTGCATTGTAGCAATCAGCACTGTTCCATAACGAGTGATTTGAGTGATTTTTTTTCTACCAGCTTCACCCTCTTTTTGTAATCGCTGAAAATAAGGAAGAACAGAGCCCATGAGCTGAATAATAATAGAAGATGATATATAAGGCATAATACCGAGAGAAAAAAGAGAAGCTTTTTCAAAAGCACCACCAACAAACATATTAAATAAACCAAACAACGTATCTTGCAATCTATCAAAGGCACCAGCTAGAGCATTAGCATCAACACCAGGTATCGGTATATGAGCACCAATTCTAACAACAATTAAAATTGCCAGTGTGTACAAAATCTTAGCCCTCAATTCAGGAATACTAAAAATTGTTCTAATTTTGTCAATCATAAAATGATTATTTCTCCACCAGCTTTTTCAATTTTTTCTTGCGCAGAAGCACTAAAAGCAGAAGCACTAAATTTAATTTTTTTACCAATTTCGCCATTACCTAATATTTTAACAGGTTTAAGTGAAGATCTTATGTGGCCGTTATCTTCAAGATAAGAAGGATCAACATGAACGCTAGATTTAAGCTCATTTAAATCACCGATATTAACGACCTGATATTTTTCTTTAAAAATATTTGTAAAACCTCTTCTAGGTAATCTCCTAGCCAGAGGCATTTGACCACCTTCAAACCATGCTCTTTTTTTATTACCCGAACGTTGCCCAGCGCCCTTGTGTCCTCGCCCTGCAGTTTTACCTAGACCAGAACCATGACCCCTTCCAATTCTTTTTCTTTTAGATGTTGAACCTTTAATAGGAACTAATGATTCTAAATTCATTTCTTCACCTCTGTAACTTTTAAAAGGTAATTAACTTTATTAATCATACCTCTAATCTGGGGAGTATCAGATTTCACAACACATTGATTGAGCTTTTTTAAACCAAGAGCGGCAACAGTAAGCTTCGCTTTGGGCTTGTAACCAATAGTACTTTTTACTAATGTGATTTCTAACATAGCTTTAATTAAAAACCTCTCTAATAGTTATCTGCCTTTTATTCGCTATAGCAACCGCATCTTTAAGATTCAGTAAGCCATCTAGTGTTGCAAAAACAAGATTCATAGCATTTTTTGAACCATATCTTTTCGTTAATATATTATGAATCCCAACTTGCTCCATAACAAACCTTACCGGACCTCCGGCAATAATACCAGTTCCCGGAGCAGCAGGTTTTAACATTACCCTGCTCGCACCATGTTTACCAATGATTTTATGAGGAATCGTACCATTTATTATTGGTATTTTAAAGAGATTCCTCTTCGCAATTTCCTTTCCTTTTTGAATACAAACAATAACTTCATTTGCCTTACCTAGACCAATACCAATATGTCCTTTACCATCTCCCACAGCGACAAGAGCTGAAAATCTAAATCTTTTGCCCCTAGAGGTAACTTTCGCAGTCCTATTAATCTTTATAACAGATTCTTCTAATAAATCTAATTCAGATGGGTTGATTGTTGTCAATTTCGACTCCTTTAAAATTCTAATCCAGCTTCACGTGCAGCATCAGCAAATGCTTTGACGCGACCGTGAAAAGGATAACCATTTCTATCAAAAACTACGTTTTTGATTTTTTTCTTGATAGCTTTTTCAGCAATAGTTTTTCCAACTATAATGGAAACGTCAGTTTTACTTTTAGAGCTTTTAATTTCTTTCTTCAAGCTACTATCTTTCGAAGAAGAAGAAGCTAAAGTATTTGACTCAAAATCGTTGATAATCTGACCTTCGAAATGTTTATTACTTCGATATATAACAAGTCGAGGATACTTAGAATGAAACATTGATGTAGACTTACTTCTATTTCTTCTGCGACTTTTTCTTTTTATATTATTGTTTAAAATTCCCATTATTCACCAACCGTTTTACCTTGCTTAATTCTAATATTTTCGCCTTTATATCGAATACCTTTACCTTTATATGGCTCTGGTTTTCTAAAAGATCTTATTTTTGAAGCAACAGAACCTACAAGTTGCTTATTACTACCTTCAATAGATATAGAAGTTCTTTCTGCAGAAACATTAACACCATCTGGCAGATCAAAGAAAATATCATGGGAATACCCTAATTGAAGCTTCAACCTGGAACCTTGAATAGAAGCTTGGTAACCAACACCAACAATTTCAAGATCTTTTCTAAAACCTTCCGAAATACCTACAATCATATTATTGACAATTTGCCTTGTCGTACCATGCATAGATCTACTAACCGCACTATCATCAATTCGAGTAAATGTTAAAGTATTGTCTTCATTAACTACTTTAATATTCTCATGAATAACTACTAATTGAGAACCCTTTTTACCAGAAACTTCAATTTTTTTATTTTCAACTTTAACATTAATACCATCTGGAATACTTATCGGGTTATTTCCTATTCTAGACATCCTAAAATACCTCACAGAGCAATTCACCGCCAACACCTAACTTAGATGCAGTTTTGTTACTGATAACACCTTTCGAAGTAGAAAGGATAGAAATCCCTAACCCATCTAATACTCTCGGAACTTCACCACTTCCAACATAAATACGCTGTCCAGGCCTACTACGCCTTTGAATACTTTCGATGACTGAACCACCGTTGAAGTCATATTTAAGAAAAATTCTAATAGTTTGAAAATTGCCGTCATTAATAAAGAAGAAATCTTTAATGTATTTTTCTTCTTTCAAAATATAAGCCATTCTTTTTTTCATATTTGAGGAAGGTATATCTACCCAACGCTTATCTGTTCTAAAAGCATTTCTTATTCTTGTTAAAAAATCTGCTATCGGATCTGTCATGGTCATTTTATTATTTCCTTACCAACTTGCTTTTGTTACACCAGGAATTTCACCCTTTAAAGCCATTTCTCTAAAACAAAGCCTAGATAATTTAAATCTTCTAATAACACCTCTTGGCCTACCAGTTTTAAAACATCTATTTCTAATCCTAATTCGGCTTGAAGTCTTTGGCAAATTATCTAATTTTGCTACTGCAGCTTCTCTATCCTCATAGGAAGTATCTGAATTTTTAATTACTGCTTTTAATTCTGCTCTAACAGTAGCATACTTTTCAACATTCTTAATTAATTTTTTCTCACGCACTATTTTAGATTTTTTTGCCATTACGCAGCCTCATCAATTGTTTTTGTTGTGGGTTTTTCCCTTAGAGGAAAACCAAATTCTTTTAAAAGCCAATATGCCTCGTCATCAGTTTTAGCCGAAGTACTTATTGTAACATTAAGGCCACGAACAGAATCAATATCATCATAATTAATTTCTGCAAACACGATCTGCTCTTTTATCCCAAAGTTGTAGTTGCCACGCCCATCAAATGATTTAAATGACAGACCACGAAAATCTCTACTCCTTGGAAGAGCGACACAGGTTAAACGTTCAAAAAATTCATACATTTTGGTAGATCTCAAAGTTACTTTACAACCGACGGGATAACCTTTTCTAATTTTAAAATTAGAAATATCAGATTTTGATTTTGTTACTAATGGTTTCTGTCCAGTAATAAGACCCATTTCCTTAATCGCACTATCGAGTTTTTTACTGTTGGCTTTTGCATCACCTATACCCATGTTCAAAGAAATTGAACGTATTTTTGGAACCTGCATTGAATTTTTGTAATTAAATCTAGTAACCATGCTAGAAATAACTTGAGTCCTATAAAGATTCAACATATTTGGAACACGAGAAGAGCTTTCAATATTGTTTTTTGACTTAGTATCTATTTTCTTATTCATTGTATTTCAGATTCTTCATTAGTTTTTTTAATGACCCTAACTTTAGAACCATCATCTAAAAATTTATAACCCAGTCTAGAAACCGTACCCCCTTGAACAACCATAACATTGGATACGTGCAGGGCAGCCTCTTTTTCCACTAATCCACCATTTGGATTTTCTTGAGACGGCCTAGTTGATTTTTTGATAAAATTAACACCTTCAACGATAATTCTTTGTTTTTTGGGAGAGGTAAATAAAACTTTACCCTCTGAACCTTTATGAGCACCACTGATAACGCGGACTTTCATACCTTTTTTAATCAACATTTATAAAACCTCCGGTGCTAATGATATAATCCTCATAAAACCAGAATCACGCAATTCCCTACCAACAGGGCCAAAAATTCTTGTTCCTCTTGGCTCTCCCTGAGAGTTGAGCAAAACAGCAGCATTTTCATCAAACCTAATCACACTCCCATCATTGCGACCGTACTCTTTTTTTGTCCTAACAACAACAGCACGATGGACTTCTCCCTTACTAACCATACCACCAGGAATAGCCTTCTTAACAGTTATGACAATTTGGTCACCTACACTAGCGTACTTGCGACCAGAACCGCCTAAAACTTTAAAACATAAAACTTCCTTCGCTCCAGTATTATCGGCTACTTTTAATCTAGTTTCTTGTTGTATCAATTTTTAACCTAATTTTTTTGATTCTTGTATGATTTCACTTACACGCCACCTTTTATTCTTACTAATCGGTTTTGTGGATACTATTTTCACCACATCGCCTTCTTTAGGGACCACTTTAGCAACATGAGATAAGAATTTTTTATGCTTCTTAATTCTTTTTTGATAAACAGGGTGAGCAACGACCCTAGTAACCTCTACACTGACAGTACTATCCATTTTTGTAGATACTACTTTTCCTATGAGACTTTGTATACTTTTATTTTCAATCATATTATATCGTTGTTTAGTTGTTATTCGATAAAAGATTCTCATTTAAAAGAGTCTTTATTCTTGCAATCTTTTTTCTAGTTTTTTTAATTTGAGACAAATCCTCTAACTGTTGCATAGTTTTTTGAAATATTAAATTTTGCAAAGATTCTTGATAGTCAACTAGGCTAGAATTAAGATCTTTTAATGAGCTAAGCAATTTTTGTTTTTCAGCCATTTACATTGGCCTCCTTTCAACTAATTTTGTCTTGATAGGCAGTTTGTGACCAGCATTCCTAAATGCTTCCTCAGCCATTTCCTTATCAATACCCTCTATTTCAAAGAGAATTCTTCCAGGCTTAACTACAGAAACCCAATGATCAAGAGAGCCTTTTCCCTTACCCATCCTAGTTTCCGCAGGCTTAGCAGTAATAGGTTTATCTGGAAATATGCGAATCCACATTTTACCAACTTTTCGAACTATTCTAGAAATCACAATACGAGACGCTTCAATTTGTCTGGCTGTAACCCAACCAGCTTCTAGCGCTTTAAGTCCGTAGGTTCCAAAGGCAACATGATTACCACGTGCAGACATTCCACGCCTGTTACCACGATGATGGCGTCTATATTTTATTTTTTTTGGTTCAAGCATAATCTAATTATCTTTTAAGGTTTACAAATCCAGACTTTTACACCGATTATTCCGTATGCTGTATGAACTTCAGTGAGAGCATAATCTATATTTGCTCTCAAAGTATGCAAAGGAACACTACCATCAGAATATTTTTCGCTTCTAGCAATTTCAACACCACCGAGCCTACCAGCAACATTGATTCTAATACCATTAGCACCCATTCGCATAGTCGCCTGCATTGATTTATTAATAACTCTGCGATAAGAGATTTTCTTTTTGAGCTGTTGGCCTATATTTGAACCAACTAGAGCAGCATCTAGCTCAGGCCTTTTAACCTCTGAAATATTAATTTGAGCATCTTTTTTATTAGTTAATTGCCTAAGCTCTTTTTTTAGTTTATTAACTTCTTCGCCACCTCGACCAATCACAATACCAGGTCTAGCAGTATGAATAGTAACTGAAACTTTTTTTGATGTTCTATTTATCTCCACACTGGATATACCAGCGTTTGGAAGCCTATAAGAGATATAATTACGAATTTTAACATCTTCTTCTAACGGCTCTGAAAAATTATTTTTATCAGCAAACCAGGTTGATTTCCAACCTTTGTTTACATTTAATCTAAAACCTACTGGATGTGTTTTTTGTCCCAATTCTTTTCCTCGTTGACTATTCTGTAGTTAAAATTATAGTTAAGTGACTAGAAGGCCTACGAAGTTTAGATGCTCTCCCCATTGATGCAGCACGAAAACGTTTCATGACAGGGCCTTGATTCACATACGCTTCTTTAATCCTAATAAGGTCTGTATCAATATCATTATTTCCATCTAATTGTAACAAGTTCGCTACTGCAGATCGAATAGTCTTTTCAATAGCAACCGAAGCTTTTTCAGATGAAAAATGAAGATAATTTATCGCATTACCAACATTAAATCCACGTACTTGATTTAATACTTTTCTAACCTTCCGAGGAGACTGGCGATTATACCTTAGTGTAGCTCTAGCTTCCATAATACTTATTTCCTATCACCAGAGTGCATTCTAAATGTCCTTGTGGGAGAAAACTCACCTAATTTATGCCCAACCATATTTTCAGAAACGAAAACAGGAATAAACTTATTACCATTATGTACAGCAAAAGTATGCCCAACAAAATCAGGAATTATCATTGATCTACGAGACCAGGTTTTAATAACAGTCTTCTTACCGTTCTCATTATTCTTCACAACTTTTCCCATTAGTTTTTGATCAACAAATGGACCCTTTTTTAATGATCTAGCCATCGCTATTTACGCCTCTTGATTATCATACTATTTGATTTTTTGTTTTTCTTTCTAGTCTTAAATCCTTTTGTTGGCTTACCCCAAGGAGTAACAGGATGACGACCACCTGAAGTTTTACCTTCACCGCCACCATGCGGATGATCAACAGGGTTCATAACAACGCCTCTTACTTTCGGACGTTTACCAAGCCAACGAGAGCGACCGGCTTTACCAGAAACAATTTGTTCAAATGTCCTATTACCGACTTGTCCAATAGTTGCCATGCACTTCTCCGAAACAAGACGGATTTCCCCAGAGGGGAGCTTAAGAGTAGTAAAACCATTGTCATGGGCCATTATTTGAGCATATCCGCCAGCAGAGCGAACCATTTGACCACCTTTACCAGGTATCATTTCAACATTATGAACCAGAAGACCTGTAGGAATATTAAATAATTTTAAAGCGTTACCAACTTTTAAAGGAACTTTTTCTCCAGAAACAATGTGAGAGCCAACAGGAAGATCTGAAGGAGCAATGATATATCTTTTTTCCCCATCTTCATAATGAATTAGTGAAATATAAGCAGACCTATTCGGATCATATTCAATAGTAGCTACTTTACCTTTCACATCAAATTTATCTCTCTTGTAATCTACAATTCTGTATCTTCTTCTATGACCACCACCTCTTCTACGAACAGTAATTCTGCCAGTATTGTTCCTACCACCTTTTTTTCTAAGCGCAACAGTAAGGGACTTTTCTGGTTTATCTGTAGTTAGTTCAGAAAAATCAGCTCTCGAAGCAAATCTACTTCCTGGCGTAACTGGTTTTAAATTTCTTACACCCATCCTAGTCCTCTGCTCCACTGTTCACATAATCAATTGCATCACCATCAATAAGAGTAACAATTGCTTTTTTATAGCTAGACCTCTTTCCTTGAGTTCTAATAGATTTTCCGTTGCTTCGAGTAGTCATCTGCTTTAGCTTGCCGTCTATATTCATAGTAGCAACTTTTGACACAGAAACATCGAACTTACTTTCAACGGCAGATTTGATTTGAATTTTGTTAGAGTCCGCAGAAACTATAAAAGCATATTTATTTTGACGCTCCTGCATTATTGCCATTTTTTCTGTTAATATTGGACGAATAATTATTTTTTGATACATAATACTAAGCTAGAACCTCCGATAAGATTTTAACACCCACCTTGTCGATTAAAATAATCTCTGAGTCAAGCAGGTCATAAACGCTTACACTTCTAGCATTTTCAATGAAAACATTTCGAATATTTCTTGAAGCTAAAACTAAATTTTCTTGGAATGAGTCCACTAAAATTAAGGTCTTTTTTTGATTAACCTTTATATCTTTTAAAAAAGATATAAAATTAGAAGTTTTTTTAGATTCTATATCAATGGTATCTAAAATCACAACTTCACCATCTTTTATTCTTTTTGAAATCACTGATTTACGGGCCAATTTGCTCATTTTTTTTGGCATTTTATGACTATATCCATGAGGTTCAGGACCGAAAACAACACCACCACCTTTCCATAATGGAGAACGAATGGTGCCAGCCCTAGCAACACCACGACCCTTCTGCTTAAACGGCTTTTTACCACCGCCCCTGACAGCAGAACGATTTTTAGTACTATGAGTGCCTTGTCTTAAATTCGTCAACTCTGCAAGAACAGCTTGCCTTATCACAGATGGATTCAATTCAACATCAAAAACATTATTGTCAATATCAATACTATCAACAACTTTACCTGAATTATTATGTACTTCTATTTTCATATTTATCTCGTAATAACAACGATGCCGTTAGTTGATCCAGGTACACTACCTTTAACTAACAATTGGTTTTTTAGCTCATTTACTTTAATAACTTCAAGAGATTTAACACTCACAGTTTTATTACCATACCTACCTGGCATTTTTTTCCCGGGGAATACACGCGAAGGGTCAGAGGCATTACCAATCGAACCTACATGTCTATATGTATCTCCCTGACCATGAGTCTTTCTTTGAGTACTGAAATTATACTTCTTAACAGTACCTGAAAACCCATGACCTTTCGACTTACCAGATACACTGACAAAATCTCCCTCATTGAAGAGGCTCACATTAAATACTTGCCCAGGTTTATAGTCAAACTTTGGAACTTTTTGAAATTCAGCTAGAACCTTAGTTGGCTTTACATTGTTTTTTAAAAAATGCCCCGCACTAGGTTTGTTAACATGCTTACTCTTTGCTTCAAGATAACCAATTTGAACAGAATCATAACCATCATTTTCAATAGTTTTTACCTGCGTAACATAACAAGGACCAACTTCCAAAACAGTGACTGGAATTGCACGGCCGCCTGAATTGAAGACCCTTGTCATACCAATTTTTTTTCCTATTAATCCTCGCATAAACAGCTAAACCTTTATCTCAATATCAACACCAGCAGGAAGATCTAACTTCATAAGAGACTCAACAGTCTTAGGCGTAGAATTAATTATATCAATCATTCTTTTATGAATTTTTGTCTGAAATTGCTCTCTGGATTTTTTGTCTACATGAGGCGAACGAAGAACTGTATAAATAGAACGCTTAGTAGGAAGAGGAATAGGACCAGATATGATAGCACCTGTAGACTTGGCTGTTTTTACAATTTTATCTGTAGACTTATCTAGCAAAATATGGTCATACGCTCTTAAACTTATTCTTATTGACTGGTTAGCCATATTATACCCTACTCAACAATCTCTGTTACGACACCTGCACCAACAGTATGCCCACCTTCACGAATGGCGAACCTAAGTTCTTTATCCATCGCTACTGATGTAATTAATGAAACTTCAAATTCTACATTGTCACCAGGCATAACCATTTCAGTACCTTCTGGCAATGTAACCACTCCCGTTACATCTGTTGTCCTAAAATAGAACTGCGGTCTATAACCATTAAAAAACGGAGTATGACGACCACCCTCTTCTTTTTTCAAAATGTAAACACTCGCTTTAAACTTCGTGTGTGGAGTAATACTGCCAGGCAGGGCCAATACTTGCCCCCTACTTAAATCTTCTTTATCAATACCGCGCAGTAAGAGCCCGGCGTTATCTCCAGCCTGACCTTGATCTAATAACTTACGAAACATTTCAACACCTGTAACAGTTGTCTTCGTTAGAGTACCCATACCGACGACTTCTATCTCATCACCAACTTTAATGATTCCTCTTTCAATGCGACCAGTACCGACAGTACCACGACCAGTAATACTAAAAACATCCTCAACAGGCATAAGAAAAGGTTTGTCAATGTCTCTTTTTGGCTCAGGAATAAAGTTATCACAAGCGTCCATCAAGTCAACAATGCACTTGTTAGCAACTTCATCATTTGAATCGTTCAAGGCATTGAGCGCACTACCCATAATAATAGGAGTGTCATCGCCAGGAAATTCGTACTCATTAAGAAGATCACGCAATTCCATCTCAACAAGTTCTAAAAGCTCAGGGTCATCTACTTGATCAACCTTATTCATAAATACAACAAGACTTGGAACATTTACCTGCCTCGCTAATAAAACGTGCTCTCTAGTCTGAGGCATTGGACCATCAGCAGCAGATACAACTAAAATACCACCATCCATTTGCGCTGCGCCGGTAATCATATTTTTAATATAATCAGCGTGACCAGGACAATCAACATGAGCATAGTGACGGTTCTCAGTCTCATATTCTACATGAGCAGTCTGAATCGTAATACCACGCTCTCTTTCTTCAGGAGCATTATCAATACTATCAAAAGAACGAACCTCGGCTAAACCATGAGCGCCTTGGTGCATTGTAATAGCAGCAGTAAGCGTTGTTTTACCATGATCAACGTGACCAATAGTCCCAATGTTTACATGGGGTTTTGTTCTTTCAAATTTTGCTTTTGACATTGTTACTTTACTCCTTATTTAAAAAAATCAAACGGCTTTGCCATGAACTCTTTCCATAATTTCAGCTTCTACAGAAGAAGGCACAATACTGTAGTGCGCAAACTGCATGTGAAAGACCGCTCTACCTTGAGTAACAGATCTCAAATCAGTTACATAACCGAACATATTACTCAATGGAACATTAGCTTTAATTACCTGAGCCTCATTTCTTTGACTCATACCATCAATTTTACCGCGCCTAGAACTAATATCTCCCATAACATCTCCTAAGTACTCATCTGGCGTGATTACCTCTACAGCCATAATTGGTTCCATTAACTTAGGACTAGCTTTTTTACAAGCTGATTGAATTGCCATAGAACCGGCAATTTTAAATGCCATTTCCGAAGAGTCTACATCATGATAAGAACCAAATATGAGCTCAACTCTAATATCTTCAATAGGATATCCAGCAATAACACCATTTTTCAGCGCCTCTTGCATACCTTTATCAACTGAGGGAATATATTCTCGAGGAATAACACCACCCGTAATTTTATTTTCAAAATGATACCCTTTACCAGGTTCGTTAGGCTCCACGTTAATAACGACATGACCATATTGACCCTTACCACCAGACTGGCGGACAAATTTTGTTTCGACATCACTAATAGCCTCAGTAATAGACTCTCTGTAAGCTACGATAGGCTTACCAATGTTAGCCTTAACCTTAAATTCTCTTTTTAATCTATCAACCAAAATCTCAAGATGAAGCTCACCCATACCAGCTATAATAGTTTGCCCAGTTTCCTCATCAGTTGAAACTCTAAAGGTGGGATCCTCTTCACCCAATTTAGCCAAAGATTTTGACAGTGAATCTTGATCAGCCTTACTAACAGGCTCGACAGAAACAGCAACAACAGGCTCTGGAAAATCCATTCACTCTAGAACAATCTGATCAGATTGATTACATAGAGTATTACCGGTTTTTACATTTTTTAAACCGACGGCAGCTACTATCTCTCCAGCAACAACCCCGTCACGGTCTTCTCTTTTATTTGAATGCATTAAAAGCACCCTACTAATTCTTTCTTTTTTACCATTATTAGCATTATAGACATAAGAACCCGCATCTAAGCTACCTGAATAAACACGCATGTAGGTTAATTTGCCAACATAAGGATCAGTCATTATTTTAAAGGCCAATGCACTAAAGGGAGCATCTACATCAGGCTGCCTCTTCAATTCAAGGTCAGAATCCCTAGGGTCGGTACCTACAACTTCACCAATATCAACAGGAGAAGGTAAGAAGTCAACTACAGCATCTAGAAGTCTTTGAACTCCCTTATTCTTAAAAGCAGAACCACAAAACATCGGGATAAAAGTATTATCTAAACAGCCCTTTCTTATCGCTGCCTTTAACTCATCAGCAGAAATATCTTCATCAGAAACGAACTTTTCTAAGAGATTTTCATCATAAGAGGCCGTTTCCTCAATTAAATGCTTTCTCCATTTATCTGCAACCTCAACCATATCAGAAGGTATATCAGCTTCTTCAAATCTAGAACCCATCGTAGATTCGTTGTACAAAATAGCTTTCATAGAAATAAGATCAATAATACCGGTAAAGGTCTCACCAGTACCAATTGGAATAACAACCGGAAGAGGATTCGCTCCAAGCCTATCCTTAACCATTTCCATAACATTGAAGAAATCTGCGCCGACTCTATCCATTTTATTAACAAAAGCAATTCTTGGGACATCATATTTATCAGCCTGCCTCCATACTGTCTCACTCTGAGGCTCAACACCGCCAACAGCACAGAACACTGCAACAGCACTATCCAAAACTCTTAAGGACCTCTCAACCTCTACAGTGAAATCGACGTGCCCTGGCGTATCAATAATATTTATCCGATGATCATCCCAGTTACATGTAGTCGCAGCAGAAGTAATGGTAATACCTCTTTCTTGCTCCTGCTCCATCCAATCCATTGTTGCAGCACCATCGTGAACTTCACCGATACGGTGCGTAACACCAGTGTAATACAAAATTCTTTCAGTAAGGGTGGTTTTTCCAGCATCTATATGAGCCATAATGCCGATATTCCTAAAACTATTTAAATCATTGCTCTTCAAATTAAAATCCAGACCTTAAATTATCTAAAATGAGCGAATGCTTTATTTGCATCAGCCATCCTGTGAACATCTTCTTTCTTTTTAATAGCGTTACCATCGCCATTAGCAGCAGCAATTAATTCACTTGCCAGCTTATCAGCCATAGGCTTTCCAGATGAATTATTTGAAGCCTTAATAATCCAGAGAGAAGCGAGATAAAACCCCCTCTTTCTTGGCACTTCAATAGGGACTTGGTAAGTAGCGCCACCAATTCTTCTTGACTTAACCTCTACGCTTGGAGAAGTATTCTCAATACCTTTTTTAAATATCTTTAGACCATCAGTTTTAGTCTTGTTCTGAATAATATCCATAGCACTATAAAAAATCTTTTCAGCTACACCTTTTTTTCCACTTTCCATGATATAATTAATGAATTTTGCGACAGAAAGATCATCATACTTCGTATCAGGCAAAATCGTTCTTTTTTCAGGTCTTCTTCTTCTCATAATATTTTAACTAGCTTTTGGTTTTTTTGCACCATATCTACTGCGACTAGTCCTTCTATCGTCAACACCAGCAGTATCCAAGGTACCCCTAACAATGTGATAACGCACACCAGGTAAATCCTTTACACGACCACCTTCAATCAACACAATTGAGTGCTCTTGAAGATTATGGCCCTCGCCAGGAATGTACGCAGTTACTTCTGTAGAATTTGTAAGTCTTACCCTAGCAACTTTTCTTAATGCTGAATTTGGTTTTTTTGGTGTCGTAGTATATACGCGTGTGCAAACACCCCTTTTTTGAGGATTACTCATAAGTGCAGGAGTAGAGGTCTTTTTCAAGATTCTCTTCCTACCTTTTCGCACTAATTGATTTATTGTTGGCATATATATTTCTCCACAGCCTCGTAAGTTAATCTAATATTTGAATACATAACAATGATTTTCATCTAATTTTAATTATTATGCAACTGCATCATCAACATCCATCGAAGAATCGTTAACTCCATCCACGCCAACCAGAACATCCGCTATTTTTGGAGTGCCAGTTCCAGCCGGAATTATTCTCCCAACTGCTACATTTTCTTTTAAACCGTATAAATAATCAGTTTTACCTGCAGTGGCAGCATCTGTTAACACCCTCGTAGTTTCTTGAAAAGAAGCGGCACTGATAAAACTTTCGGTATTAAGAGAGGCCCTAGTAATACCCATCAGTATTGGTTCAAATGTAGAAGGAATAGTTTTCCGATATTTAGCGACATCTTTTCCTTCAGCCTTAACCTCTTTATTTAATTCATTGAGTTCTGATTTTTCAATCATCACATCTTCATCTAAACCAGTATCGCCAGGTACAGTAACAACGACCATCTTGGATAATCTTTCATTCTCTATCATAAAATCGTTTTTACTTATCCTATCTTCTTGAAGAAACCTAGAGTCACCAATTTCTTTTACACTAACTTTTTGCATCATCTGATTTACAATAATTTCGATATGCTTGTCATTTATTTTTACACCTTGAAGCCTGTAAACTTCTTGGATTTCATTTACTAGATATTCAACTACAGCAGACGGACCCAGAACCCTAAGTATGTCATTTGGAGAGATTGCACCCTCACATAAAGAAGAACCAGCATTGATAAAATCACCTTCATGAACTATTACATGTTTACCATAGGGAATAGAATATGACCTGTCATCTCCATCAGAGCCAACAACATGAATTTTTCTAATACCTCTTCGCGTTTCACCAAACTTAACAGTTCCATTAATTTCTGTCATCACAGCCGGATTGGAGGGCTTTCTAGATTCAAACAATTCAGCTACTCGAGGCAAGCCACCAGTAATATCTCTAGTTTTACCTATATCTTTAGGTATTTTTACCAAAGTCTGCCCCCGCTCAACTTCTTCTTTGTCATTGACAACTAGCGTCGCCTTCACAGGGAGAATTGTACTACCCGCTACTATTTCACCATTTTTATCTACAATTTCCAAATGAGGACTTAGCTTTCTATCCCGAGCCTCGATAACAACAATTTGCTTTTTCCCAGTCTCTACTGACTCAACAGAATAAGTTTCACCTTCAACAAAATCTTTCAGACTAACCAAACCAGTCTCTCTAGCAAGAATAATATCAGTATAGGGATCCCATTGAAACATCGTTGTCTGAGCTTTTATTTTTTCTCCAGCTTCGACTAACATTGTTGCACCATAGGGAACATTAAAAACAGCTTTTGATTCTTTCTCGCCTTGCGTAATAGTTAGCTTCGCATGTCTAACCATACATCTACGAACCTCCAGACCAGCCTCATCTCTGGTAATAGCATAATCATAATTATCAGAAAATTCAACAACTCCAGCGCGTTTATTTTTCATTTCAGATTGCTCAATGACTCTACTAGCAGTACCACCAATATGAAATGTTCGAAGCGTTAACTGAGTTCCAGGCTCACCAATACTTTGAGCGGCTCTTATACCAACAGATGTTCCGATATCAACAATTTTGTGAAGAGACAAATCCCAACCATAACACTTAGCGCATATACCTCTTTTAGTATCACAAGTCAGAACAGACCTAATCTGAACACTCTCAACACCGCTATCACCAATTAACTCTGCTTCCTTTTCAGATAAAACAGAACCAGCCTTCACAACAACCTTACCTCTATCAATAAAATCATCAAGAATAGTTCTACCTAAAATACGATCAGCAATAGGTTCGATAATTTCTTCACCCTCTTTTAAGTCTGAAATAAGAATACCATTAATTGTACCACAATCCTCTTCATAGACAACAACATCCTGAGCTACATCGACTAGCCTCCGAGTAAGATACCCAGCGTCAGCAGTTTTTAAAGCTGTATCAGCAAGACCTTTTCTAGCACCGTGAGTTGAAATAAAATACTCAAAAACAGACAATCCTTCTTTAAAATTCGATGTTATTGGAGACTCAATAATCTCACCGACACCACCTTTCATAGACTTTTGAGGCTTTGCCATCAGGCCTCGCATTCCCGCTAGCTGCTTTATCTGATCCTTACTACCCCTAGCACCAGAATCTGTCATCATGGAAAGCGCATTAAACCCTTGATTGTCCTTTCTCAACTCCTGCTCCATAACTTGCGCTACATGGTTTGTAGTGTGCGTCCAGACATCGATAACCTTATTATAACGTTCACCTTCTGTTAAAACATGTCTGTCAAATTTATTTTTGATATCATTTACTTTATCAAAAGCAATTGCGAGAATATTATCCTTTTCGCCAGGTATTAATACATCACTAATAGAAATTGAAAGACCACTAAGTGTAGCCATTTTAAAACCTAAATCTTTTAAGTCGTCTAAAAAGATTACTGTCTTATAATTACCAACTACTAGATAACATTGATTGACAACTTCTGTTAATAGTTTTTTATCAATAAGTGCATCAATAAAATCCATTTCAGTAGGCAAAATCGAATTGAAAATAGCCCTACCAACAGTAGTATCTTTTATCCATACACCTTTATGCTTAACAGAGATTTTGGCATGCATACCTACAACCCTATTTTCATGAGCTAAGACCACCTCATCAATAGACCCAAAAAGTTTACCTTCGCCTAAATCACCATTTTTTAACTTTGTCAGATAATAAGAGCCAAGAATCATATCCTGAGAAGGGACAGCAATAGGCTGACCGTTAGCTGGGTGCAAAATATTATGACTTGCGAGCATCAACATCCTAGCCTCCATCTGAGCAGGAAGAGATAACGGCACATGAACAGCCATTTGGTCACCATCAAAATCAGCATTAAAAGCTGAGCAAACTAGTGGATGTAACTGGATAGCCTTACCTTCAACCAACACCGGTTGGAAAGCTTGAATCCCAAGCCTATGAAGAGTTGGAGCCCTATTTAACATGACAGGATGATCCTTAACCACATATTCTAAAACTTTGTATACAACTGGCTCATGATTCTCAATCATCAATTTTGCGCTCCTAGGAGTTTGGGTATATCCTCGCCCCATCAACTCTCGAATCATATGAGGTTTAAACAGCTCTAAAGCCATATTTTTAGGCAATCCACATTCTTGCAATTTTAACTGTGGACCGACAACAATAACCGACCTACCTGAATAATCAACTCTCTTACCAAGCAAGTTTTGCCTAAATCTACCAGTCTTACCTCTGAGCATATCAGAAAGAGATTTTAAAGGTCGACGAGAACCGCTTCGAATAGCAGTCTTTCTTCGACTATTATCAAAAAGCGCATCTACTGATTCTTGCAACATTCTTTTTTCATTTCTTAAAATTACATCAGGCGCCTTAATCTCCATCAACTGCTTTAATCTATTGTTCCTAATAATGATCCTTCTATAAAGGTCATTTAAGTCACTAGCAGCAAACCTACCGCCCTCTAAGGGCACTAATGGCCTAAGCTCCGGAGGAATAACGGGAAGGATAGAAACAATCATCCATTCTGGCTTATTCAGACGTTTTTTAGTTGGGTCTGGCACAAAAGAATAAGTAACCTTCAGCCTTTTTAATGCATCCGTCCTTTTTTGTTTAGATTTGGACGTTTTAACAATATCTTCAAGCTCTTTTTTGAGCTCCATTATATTTATTCTAGCAAGCATTTCTTTAATTGCTTCCCCACCCATGGCAGCATAAAAATAATCATCATTATCTCTTCGCTCCTCGCTGACAGCAGAAAAACCAAATTTTTGCTCGTAATCTAGATAATCTTCTTCTTCTATTAGATCAAAAGGCTTAAGACCACTATCAGCAGGATCAAGCACCATATACATCTCATAATAAATTACCCGCTCAAGCTCTTTTGTACTTCTACCGGCTAAATAACTCAACTTACTTGGAATAGACCTCAGATACCAAATATGGACAATCGGTACAGCAAGAGTAATATGCCCCATTCTTTCTCTTCTTACTTTTTTTCTAGTAACCTCGACACCACATCTGTCGCAAATAATACCGCGGTAGCGAATACCTTTATATTTACCGCAGTGACATTCGTAGTCCTTAACTGGCCCAAAAATCTTCTCGCAAAAAAGACCATCCTTTTCAGGCTTGTAAGACCTATAATTAATAGTCTCGGGCTTTAAAATTTCACCATAAGACCTGGCCAAAATAGACTCAGGAGAGGCCAAACCAATGGTAATCGAACTGTAAGATTTTGAAGTATCTAAGTTATTTGATTGTATATAAGTCAATTTTATTCCTCTTAATTATCTAGTTCTACATCAATGCAAAGACCTTGGAGCTCTTTGATCATGACATTAAATGATTCAGGCGCTGAAAACTCCGGCATTTGCTCGCCTCTTACAATAGCATTATAAACTTTAGACCGACCTTCTACATCATCAGACTTAACAGTCAAGATCTCATGCAATGTATGAGCGGCACCATATGCTTGTAAAGCCCAGACCTCCATTTCACCAAAACGCTGTCCACCAAACTGAGCTTTCCCTCCTAATGGCTGCTGAGTAATTAGCGAATACGGACCTGTTGACCTAGCGTGCATTTTATCATCAACCATATGACTAAGCTTCATAATATAAGAAACACCCACAGTAACAGGATTATCAAATGCTTCACCAGTGACACCATCAATAAGCTTAGTTTTGCCTGTAATAGGCAAGCCAGCACTATTCAACTCATTTAATACCTGTTCAGGCGAAGCACCGTTAAAAACTGGAGTAGAATATTTATTACCAGTAGCCATACCAGCCCAGCCCAACATCGCCTCATATAACTGGCCTAAATTCATCCTTGAAGGCACACCCAGCGGATTTAAAACAATATCAACAGGAGTACCATCTTCTAAAAATGGCATATCTTCCTCAGGTACGATAGTCGCAACAATACCTTTATTACCGTGCCTACCAGCCATTTTGTCACCAACTTGGAGCTTACGCTTTTGAGCAACATAAACTTTTGCCATTCGAAGAATACCAGGTTGCAGTTCGTCACCAATCTTCAACTTAAATACTTGCCTCTCAAGCTGAGTTTCTAATCTTGACCATTCTTTTCTAAAAGAAAACCAAACTTTAGAAATTTTGTTCCATGTCCTTGTATCCTCAACCCAGGCTACATCTTGAGCGAATCTCTCTAAATCAAAACCTGACAATCTTTTTGAAGTAAGCTTTGTAGACTTTTTAATTAGCGTCCTATTACTAGAAACACTACGAATTCCATTAGAAACTTGATCCAACATTAAAGCTAATAACTTTTCATCTCGGGAAATTTTTAAATTTTTCTTATCTTCGGACGCTTTCCTCTGATATTCTCGAATCTGCTCTCTCTCTTCTGCTTTTGTTCTCTTCGCCTGTTTTTCAAATAATTTTGTTCGAATCACGCAACCTTTAATACCTGGTTCAGCCCTCTTAGATGCATCTTTTACCTCACCAGCTTTTTCACCAAAAATAGCTCGAAGCAATTTTTCTTCAGGAGTTGGGTCTGACTCACCCTTAGGGGTAACCTTACCAATAAGAATGTCACCTTCTTTTACACGCGCACCTTCTCGAACAATACCTTCCTCATCTAAATCCTTCGTAGCATCTTCACTTACATTTGGAATTTCAGGTGTAAGCTCTTCTTGACCTCGCTTGGTATCTCTAACCTCAACTTCAATCTCATTACAGTGAACAGAACTAAAAGTATCATCTTTGACTAGACGCTCGCTTACAACGATAGCATCTTCAAAATTATAGCCACGCCATGCCATATAAGCAACATGGACATTTGAACCAAGAGCCAACTCACCCATTTCTGTAGCCGCACCATCAGCAACAACATCTCCAGCTTCAATTTTCTGACCTTCAGTAACGAGAGGTCGTTGATTATGAACTGTATTTTGATTTGTTCTGAAATATTTTTTTAATTTTATCTCATGAATAGCTTCACCTTCAAAAAGAGTTAGACTATCTTGAACATCTTTCCTTTTTATATGAATTGTTTCTGCATCAACATAAACAACACGCCCAGAAACAGGAGAAACAACACATGACCTTGAATCTTTAGCGACACGACTTTCCATTCCAGTACCAACAATTGGTGACTGAGGATACATTAAAGGAACAGCTTGTCGTTGCATATTAGAACCCATCAGGGCTCTGTTAGCATCATCATGATCTAGAAAAGGAATCAAGGCTGCAGCAACACTTAAAATCTGAGTTGGGGAAACCTCTACATAATCTACACTCTCAGGGCCAACTATTGGAAAATCACCTTTAACACGAGTTCTTATGTTTTTTTCAGTAATGTTTTTTTCAGAATCCAACTCTGTACTGGCTTGCGCTACCATAACACGATCTTCGTCATCTGCAGATAAGTATTTGATATTATCAGTAACTCTCGACTTCCCTTTAGACTTTACAACCTCCCTGTAAGGAGATTCAATAAAACCGTGATTGTTGACTTCAGCGAACATAGCAAGAGAAGATATTAAACCAATATTTGGACCTTCAGGAGTTTCAATTGGACACAATCGCCCATAATGAGTATAATGAACATCCCTAACTTCAAAACCAGCTCTTTCCCTGGTTAAACCACCAGGACCCAACGCAGATATTCTTCGTTTGTGAGTAATTTCAGCAAGCGGATTTGTTTGATCACCAAACTGGGATAACTGAGAAGTACCGAAGAAAGTATTAATAACAGTAGTCACAACTCTAGAATTGATTAAATCTTGAGGCGTAATACTCTCAGATTCTCTGAGATTCATACGTTCATGAATCGTTCTTATCATTCTACTCAAAGCAATACTAAATTGATTAGTTAATTGTTCACCAATAGTCTTAACTCTTCTATTACCCAAGTGATCAATATCATCAACACCTCTATCACCTCTTCTCATATCTATTAGAGTGACAAGAACCTGAATAATGTCTTCCATGGTAAGGACAGTTTCTTCAACAGGAACATCAAGATTAAATTGTTGATTTAAACGATATCTCCCAACCTGACCTAAATCATATTTTTTAGGACTGAAAAAGATACGTTCAATAAACTTTTGAGCTGTCTCAAGATTAGGCGGCTCACTAGTTCGCAACAATTGATAAACAACCTGAAGTGCACCTTCAGTATCGCGGGTAGGGTCTTTGCTAATAGTATTTAATAACAACATAGATGAAAAATCTTTATTACCATCAACAAGATTAATTTCATCAACACCATTTTCTTTGAGTTTTTCTATTATATCGCCAGATAATTCCGTACCACTTTCAAAAAATATCTCACCAGTTTTTGTATCAATTACATCCTCAGTTATAGTAGCACCAATATATTTTTCAAGACCTTTACCCTTTACTTTCTTAGTTATTAAATTACCAAAAGCTTTACATATATCGCTATTTGAAGAATAACCAAGAGCGCGAAGTAACATCGTAACTGGGAACTTTCTCCTCCGATCAATAATGACGAAGAGACAATCATTTATGTCAGTAGTAAAATCAACCCACGAACCCCTAGCTGGAATAATTCTAGCTTGAAATAATTTAGTACCATTCGGGTGGGTCGACTCATCAAAGAAGACACCTGGAGAACGCTGCAATTGAGAAACAATAACTCTTTCGGCACCATTAATAATAAATGTGCCTTTTTCAGTCATATAAGGTATATTTCCAAAATAAACATCCTGCTCAATGCTCTGAGCATACTCATTTTTATTGCTTTCGTCTGTAATGTGAAGAGAAAGTTTAACACGAAGCGGCACTGAAAAGGTCACACCCCTATCAATGCATTCATCACCGGTATATTTGGGCTGTCCTAAATAGTAAGCATTAAACTCAAGGATATAATTTCTATGAGAATCTTCAATCGGAAAGACGCTATTCAAGACTGCTTGCAGACCTAAATCTTTTCTAGCTTCAGGAGCTTCATATTCTTGCAAAAATTGCTGATATGCTTTTGTTTGAATAGATAGCAAATCAGGTATTTCTAATAGTTCTTGTATATGGGTAAAAGTAACCCTATTGTTTTTTGAAACGTTAAAAGATTCCAATTAATCCTCCGATGTAATGTTTAATAAAAAAGCTAAATAAAAAATTATTTTAATTCAACCTCTGCACCAGCATCTTCAAGCTGGGTCTTGATTTCATTTGCTTCAGATTCAGAGACACCCTCTTTAATAGCCTTTGGAGCTGAATCAACTAACTCTTTAGCTTCCTTTAAACCTAGATCAGTAATTGCCCTAACAGCTTTAATAACGTTTATCTTTTGCTGACCAGCAGCCTTCAAAACTACATCAAACTCAGTTTGCGCAACATCACCGCCAGCATCACCAGCAGGGGCAGCAGCTACAGCAACAGGGGCAGCAGCAGAGACACCAAATTTCTCTTCGATTTCAGATATTAGCTCAGAAACTTCCATCATATTCGCATTTTCTAGATATGCTAATACATCTTCTTTTTTTACAGCCATTTTATTAACTCCTTATTTTAATTTTCAATATTTTTATTATTCTTAACAGCTTCAAGAACATTAACGACTTTCACCATTGATGAATTGAGAACATTCACAAGATTTTGCATTGGACTATTTAACATAATCGCAAGAATCGTAAGAGACTCCTCTTTACTAGGTAAATTTGCAATTTTTTCAAACTGATTAGCTTCATGATAGGCGCCTTCAAAAACCAGACCTTTAACAGTTGGTAAATCATGGTCCTTAAGAAAACCCTTAATAACCTTTGCAGCTGCAACAGGCTCATCATATGACAACGCAATAGCAGTCGATCCAACAAACAAATCATTGGAAAGGTTAATATCATTTTTTTGCGAAGCAATTTTCAACAATGTATTTTTAACCACTAAGTATTCAACATTTTTTTCAAAAAACTTTTTCCTAAGTGCAGTAACGTCAGAAACATTTAAGCCTAAATAATCTGTAAAATAAATAGATTTTGCCTTGGACAACTTATCTGTTAACTGCTCAAGATTTTTAATATTTTTTTGATTAGGCATAGTTTATTTACCCTATAGAATTAATATTTATTTTTACACTAGGACCCATGGTCGAAGACATAGACATCTTCACAAAATATTGACCCTTTACCGATGGAGGCCTCGACTTTAGTAAAGAATTATAAATTACAGAAATATTCTCAACTAGAGCCGAACTGTCAAATGAAACTTTTCCGCAAACAGTATGAACGATACCTGTTTTTTCAACACGAAGCTCAACCATACCAGCTTTTTGGTCAGAAACAGCCTTGGCAACATCCATAGTAACTGTACCACTTTTTGGATTAGGCATCAAACCTTTTGGACCTAAAATTTTACCAAGCTTACCAAGTTCAGCCATCATATCAGGTGTTGCTATAATCTTATCAACATCAACCCATCCAGCTTTAATTTTATCTAAATAGTCTTTATTGCCACAATAATCAGCACCAGCGTCTAAGGCTTCTTGGACCTTCGGCCCTTGAGCAAGAACCAACAAGACAACTTTTTTACCAGTGCCATTAGGAAGAGATGTGCTAATTCTAATATTCTCTTCAGCATGACGCGGATCAACATTTAGATTTATCGCCAAATCAATTGTCTCATCAAATTTGACAGAAGATACTTTTTTCACAATCTCAACGGCATCGCTTAAATCGTAAACAACTTCTTTATCATAAAATTCATCAATTGATTTTTGTTTGATTTTAGCCATCTTATTTAACCTTTCACCTCAATACCCATAGACTTAGCAGTCCCTCTTATCATTTCTTTGGCTTGTTCAACAGAATTAGCATTTAAATCAGCCATTTTAACTTCGGCAATTTTTTCTAATTCAGATTCACTTATAGCCCCGACTTTTTCTTTATTAGGCTCGCTAGAACCTTTACTTAACTTAGCCGATTTTAAAATCAGTCTTGAAGCGGGGGGAGTTTTTGTTACAAACGTAAAACTCCTATCAGCATAAACAGTAATTTCAACAGGAATTACATCACCGGCCTTATCTTGAGTCTTAGCATTAAATGACTTGCAAAAATCCATGATATTAACACCTTGCTGACCAAGCGCAGGCCCAACAGGGGGAGCAGGATTCGCTTGACCTGCAGGAATTTGCAACTTAATAAAACCTATAATTTTCTTCGCCATCAATAAAACCCTTATTTAATTGTCAAGTGCGACTTGTAGATAATCTAACTCAACCGGAGTTGAACGCCCAAAAATACTTACCGAAACTTTTAACTTTTGCTTCTCATGACTAACCTCTTGAACGACACCAGAAAAATCTACAAAAGGACCATCCTTTACATTGACTGAATCGCCCACCTTGAATGGAGCCGCCTCTGTAACCACAATTGGCCCGTCCGCACCATCATGATCACCTAGAAATCTCTTCACTTCATCGGGCTTCAAAGCTTCTGGCTTACCACTAGAACCAACAAAACTAATCACACCATTAACGTTCTCTACAACATATTTTGTTTCTTTATTCATTTCAATATGGATTAGTAAATAACCAGGGAAAAAGACCTTCTCTTTAATCTTTTTTTTACCATCACGCATTTCCAAAACATTCTCAGTCGGAACTAAAATATTTTCAATATGATCTTGTAAATTTGCTGTTTCTACATCAAAGAGAATACTTTCTCTTATCTTTTTTTCTTTTCCTGAAATAACTCTTAGTGTATACCAATTCATAAAATTACATAATTGTTGAAATAGATTTAGAAAGAAACAAATCCACAATAAATAAAAAAATTGTTAAAATTAAAGACAAAATCAGAACCACATAAGTAGACCCTTTTAAACTATCCCAATCAGGCCATGAAACTTTACTCATCTCAAACTTAACATCTACTCCAAACTGCTGAACTTTTTTTATCATTTTATATTATTTAAATTTTTAGATTAATTTTATGCAGGAGAGGCAGGGCTCGAACCCGCAACCCCCGGTGTTGGAGACCGGTGCTCTACCAGTTGAGCTACTCTCCTATGCAATATCTATAAAATCACCCCTAACTACCTATTTAGTCTCTTTAAAGATCACATGCTTACGAATGACTGGATCATATTTTTTAAACTCAATACGCTCAGGGTGTAGCTTTCTACTTTTGGTCACAGTATATCGAAATCCTGTTCCCGCAGTACTTTCTAACTGAATTATATTTCTTTTACTATTACCAGCCATATTATACCCTACTCAACAATCTCTGTTACGACACCTGCACCAACAGTATGCCCACCTTCACGAATGGCGAACCTAAGTTCTTTATCCATCGCTACTGATGTAATTAATGAAACTTCAAATTCTACATTGTCACCAGGCATAACCATTTCAGTACCTTCTGGCAATGTAACCACTCCCGTTACATCTGTTGTCCTAAAATAGAACTGCGGTCTATAACCATTAAAAAACGGAGTATGACGACCACCCTCTTCTTTTTTCAAAATGTAAACACTCGCTTTAAACTTCGTGTGTGGAGTAATACTGCCAGGCAGGGCCAATACTTGCCCCCTACTTAAATCTTCTTTATCAATACCGCGCAGTAAGAGCCCGGCGTTATCTCCAGCCTGACCTTGATCTAATAACTTACGAAACATTTCAACACCTGTAACAGTTGTCTTCGTTAGAGTACCCATACCGACGACTTCTATCTCATCACCAACTTTAATGATTCCTCTTTCAATGCGACCAGTACCGACAGTACCACGACCAGTAATACTAAAAACATCCTCAACAGGCATAAGAAAAGGTTTGTCAATGTCTCTTTTTGGCTCAGGAATAAAGTTATCACAAGCGTCCATCAAGTCAACAATGCACTTGTTAGCAACTTCATCATTTGAATCGTTCAAGGCATTGAGCGCACTACCCATAATAATAGGAGTGTCATCGCCAGGAAATTCGTACTCATTAAGAAGATCACGCAATTCCATCTCAACAAGTTCTAAAAGCTCAGGGTCATCTACTTGATCAACCTTATTCATAAATACAACAAGACTTGGAACATTTACCTGCCTCGCTAATAAAACGTGCTCTCTAGTCTGAGGCATTGGACCATCAGCAGCAGATACAACTAAAATACCACCATCCATTTGCGCTGCGCCGGTAATCATATTTTTAATATAATCAGCGTGACCAGGACAATCAACATGAGCATAGTGACGGTTCTCAGTCTCATATTCTACATGAGCAGTCTGAATCGTAATACCACGCTCTCTTTCTTCAGGAGCATTATCAATACTATCAAAAGAACGAACCTCGGCTAAACCATGAGCGCCTTGGTGCATTGTAATAGCAGCAGTAAGCGTTGTTTTACCATGATCAACGTGACCAATAGTCCCAATGTTTACATGGGGTTTTGTTCTTTCAAATTTTGCTTTTGACATTGTTACTTTACTCCTTATTTAAAAAAATCAAACACTAAACCAAAGAATCATAGAGCCTACGACCGGGTTTGAACCGGTGACCTCTTCCTTACCAAGGAAGTGCTCTACCGCTGAGCTACGTAGGCGGAAAGAGCGAGTGATGGGGATCGAACCCACATCACCAGCTTGGAAGGCTGGGGTTCTACCATTGAACTACACTCGCAAAGTGGGGACAGAAGGATTCGAACCTCCGAAGGCATACGCCGGCAGATTTACAGTCTGCTCCCTTTGGCCGCTCGGGCATATCCCCGACAAACTTAACTCATGCATTATTCAAACCGTAAAAAAACGCAAACTTACGAGCCACCGAGAGGACTCGAACCTCCGACCGACTGATTACAAATCAGTTGCTCTACCAGCTGAGCTACGGTGGCAATTCAATTCTTTGATAATTATCAATTAGCTACACTGATTCTTATGTTTAAAGACATAAACGGTACAATTTTATTATTAAAATAGACCTACAGCCTCATAACTTACAGATAAGTATTTACTATTTACAATTATTTTTGTCAAAAATTTTCAACCTCATATTATCACTACTTTAGACCTAAGTATATAATCTTTTTTATTAAATCGTCAAATGATATGCCTGAGCTTTCTGCAGCTATCGGAAGCAAGCTAGTAGATGTCATTCCAGGGAGAGTATTTAGCTCTAAAAAATAATGATGATTATTATTGTCGATTATATAATCGACTCTTCCATAACCTCGACAACCAAGCAATTCAAATATTTTGATTGTATCAATATTAATTTTTTCTTTTAAACTATTATCAAGCTCTATGGGGCATTTATAATTAGTCATTCCTGGCGTGTATTTGCACTCATAATCATAGAGCTTATGCTTTGGGAGAATTTCTACAATTGGCAATACTTCATTGTCTAAAACTCCAACCGTAATCTCCCGACCCCCAATATATTCCTCAATCAATACATTTGAATCAAATGCAAGACTATGATTTATTGCGTTCTCCAACAAACCCGGTTCTTTAACAAATGAAAGACCAAAAGTACTGCCTTGCGCATTTGGCTTGACTATGCAAGGGTAAAAAGCTGGATTGACGACCATATCTTTTTTGGTTTCAATCCAGTCAGGAGTGCGAATATTATTTTCTCCAACTATTTTTTTACTTTTTATTTTATCCATGCAAATTTGTGAAGAAAATGAATCCGACCCTGTAAATAAAATATTATTTTGCTCAAACCATTTTTGGATTGCTCCATCCTCACCAAAAGTCCCATGCAACCCATTAAACACGATATCAACGCCTTTTAACAACTGGAAGGAATCCTTGTAATTATCATCAAAAACTATAGGATAGACCTCAAAACCATTTGCTAAACATGCTTTGACAACGGCTTCACCTGTTTTTATTGAGACATCTTTTTCAGCACTAGAGCCGCCCATTATAACTGCAACTTTCATTTTATCAATTCAATCGCCCCAAACATTAAATTTTTAAAAATGTAATCAGGCTTTTCTTTTTCGTGAAAACTGTTTTTATATTTTTCGCCCTTCCCTGACAAAACCAACATTGATTCCATACCCAAAATCTTTGCGGGCAATATATCCGTTTTCGAGTCACCAATCATTAAACACCTGGAAAGGTCAAGACAATATTTATCTGAAGCTTCAACAAACATTTCGACACCTGGCTTTCTCCTTCCTGATGAGTTATCTGGGTGGTCTATACAATAATAAATATCTAATAATCCGAGGTTATTTTTTGAAAATTCTTCAAAAATATACTCATTTATTTTTATTAAATCTGCTTCAAGAATCAACCCCCTAGAAACCCCTGACTGATTTGTAATAATGATAAAATTATTAGTTAATGTTTTTAACATATCTAAAGCCGTAACAGCAAAGTCAAAAAATTTAAAATCTTGTAATTTAGAAATATATCCAGGGTCTATGTTTATAGTGCCATCTCTATCAAGAAAAATACAATCATATTTTTTACTCACTCCTAAAAATTAGCCTTATTAATTGATCCAAATTTTAGACCACTCTTGATAAAATAGAATGACCCTACCAACATGTAAGGTATGTAATTAGATGCATGAGAAACAATCGCATAAGTCAAAGATAAATCTTTAGAAACAAAAAACAACAATGTCATTGTATATGTTATTCCAGCCTCATAAGTGCCCAACCCCCCAGGCAAAGCCGGAACAGCTACTATAATCGCACCTATCAAAAGCATAATGAAAACTTTATCTAAACTTAACTCAATATGGCACGACTCCATTAGCAACATTGTCATTATGAAATAGCATATCCAAATTAATACAGTACAAAGCATGATTTTAAGATTATGTTTGGTCTTAAAAATTAATTCGAGTCCTTTAAAAATTTTTTCTGTGACAGTTATAAGTTTATTTTTGAATGATTCATTCAGAATACTAAATGATAAAATCATATGCTTCCAGTTTATAAACTTTATTAGAAACAAAGAGCCTACAAAAACAATAGTAAATACTACAAAAGCAATAACCCAGTATCGGATAGTTTGATTTTCAAGAGGAATAAATGGCAGAAAAAAGACTATTAAAATAAAAACCGTAAGCGCATCCATTACCCTCTCTAACATAACAACCCCAAAAGATTCTGCAGTTTTAATATTATTGCCTTGAGAAATTGAAAAAGCTTTTAACAATTCACCTAATCGAAAAAAAAGTATACCATTACCAAAATAACCTATCATTGTTGCTCCAAATAAATGATGCGTAGATATATCAGTATCTAATGGCAATATAATATACTTTAATCTTTTCGCTCTAATAATGGCCGATAACATAAGAATCGATATTGCTAATATTAATTTTAAAAGGTCAACAGAAATTATGTGGTGATACAGCTCAGAAAACTCAATGCTCTCAAAAGCATAATACAAACCGAAAAAGCTTAAAAAAACTAAAATTAATATTTTATAATACTTAGCCACGTAAATCAATTAAATCAAAATTTTCAACATTTATTTTTGGCATAGAAAAATTATCAATCAACTCAATCGAAATAACTTCAATGTACATTGATTGATTTTGACCAATCTCTAAATTTAAACCTTGTATAAGGCCAGTTTTGTTATTGAAGGAAAAAAAGCCATCAAATCCTAATTGAGGGACAGTAAAATGATAATTAAAATCTCGGTCATATTTATCAAAAAATTTAATTTTGTTTTTTTTACCTGACAATATAGTCATTAAACTAAAATGGTCTTTATTTACTGAGTTATAAAGTACTTGTTTTGTCTTAAAGTTTTTGGTGACAATCTGATCAGCTTGAGCATATATTTCTATATCTTCGGATTGATAAAAATACTCACCTGGACCAATAAAATAACAAGTGCCAACAGATTCAAAAACACTATCAAATTGGTTCTGAGAATACTTTATTTTAAATGCAGCTACGCCAGGATTTACTAACATCTTGTAAAAATCATCTACGTGATTTGCCATTGCAATATGAAAAAAATTAAAAATTACTAAAAAACGGACAGCTACTTTCAAGAAAATCAGTCTTTTATTATTTCTAAATAGGACTCATCAACAAGGACTTCTCTCGCTTTACTTCCAGTAAAAGGCCCAACAATACCCGACTGTTCCATTTCATCAATTAATCGTGCTGCTCTTGAATAACCTACTTTTAACCGTCGCTGTAAAAGGGATATTGAACCTTGTTGGTGCGTTACAACAAGAGCTATGGCATCATTAAATAATTCATCATTGGAACCTTCATCGCTACCTCCATATTCATTGTGGAGAGATTCGCGAACAGATGGCAGAATATTACTTTCGGATTTAGGCTGTTCAATAACATGCCCCATAATTGCTTCTATCTCTTCTAAGGTTAAAAATGCATTATGCATTCTAAAAACATCAGAACTACCAGTTCCAAGGTGCAACATATCACCCCTGCCAATTAATTTATCTGCTCCAGGTTGGTCAATAATAGTTCTTGAATCAATTTTACTAGCAACTTGGAATGCGATTCTTGAAGGAAAATTTGCTTTAATAACACCAGTAATGACATCGACTGAAGGTCTCTGCGTCGCAATAACTAAATGAATACCTACGGCCCTAGCTAACTGAGCAAGCCTTGCTATAGGAGCCTCAACATCTTTTGCAGATAACATCATTAAATCAGCTAACTCATCTATAACGAGAACGATATAAGGCATAATTAACTGATCGGCTTTTTTCATCTTATTATTATATTCAGAAATATTTCTTACAACAGCCTCAGCAAGAACGTTATAACGTCTATCCATTTCCTTTTCAAGTGCCCTTAACGAAAGGATAGCATTGTCTACTGAGGTTACAATTGGCTCGTCAATATCCGCCATTTTTAATAAATGATAGCCTTCTAACTTTTTATATAAAGTCATTTCAACTTTTTTAGGATCAATCATTACAAATTTTACTTCATCTGGACTCGCATGGTAAAGAATGCTGCATATAATAGTATTAATACATACAGATTTACCTGAACCAGTTGTACCAGCAATTAATAAGTGCGGCATTTTCCCTAAATCAAGAGTTGCAATTTCTCCAGATGTTGTTTTACCAATAGCTAACGTGAGCATTGAATCAGATTCAGCAAATTCAGGACTATTAACAACCGATTTAAAATAAACAGTTGCTGGATTCCGATTAGGTATTTCAATACCCACAGAAGACCTCCCAGGAATTGGTGCAATAACCCTAACACTACTAGCTTCCATAACTCTTGCTAAATCATCAGATAGCTGGACAAATTTATTTACTCTTACGCCTTCGGCAGGCTCAACTTCAAACAAGGTAATAACAGGGCCCGGATGGACATTGACAACTTTGCCTTCTACCCCATAAGTAGAAAGAGACTGAGTTAAGTAATTTGCTCTTTCGACTAATTCATCTCTACTCAAAGAATCTGAGATACTTACCGGGTCTATCAGCAAATCCGATGAAGGTAGTATATATTTACGTTTTGGTTTTTTTCTATCTTCGATATCATCAATATCAACCTCCGCGTTTTTTGCCATTTCTTCGATATTTAAATCTTCAGCTATTTTTTGAGCAATATCGTCCAACTCAGTTGAATGTTCCTCAGTTGAATGTTCCTCAGTTGAATGTTCCTCAGTTGAA
>ENA-UOXV01000945-UOXV01000945.1-marine-metagenome-genome-assembly--contig:-NODE-945-length-41696-cov-6.487020_pt1 | contig 41696 bp, 33 predicted proteins | sample MGYA00238165_ERZ766961 | MGnify/ENA primary metagenome ERZ766961 (study PRJEB28924, sample SAMN03173240) | marine metagenome | biome: Marine; feature: Water; material: Subsurface seawater | place: North... | reverse complement strand
CGAGCCTCTGCCCAAGCAGAGCAGCGGAGCATACAAGCAACTAAACCCTAAACCTAAACCCTAAACCAGAGGGCGGCAGCCGACCTATGCACACACACACGAAGGGGTGACCGGACCCTAAATCTCAGCGCGCGAAATGTGCTGCTTCGACTAAATGCAATAACATGTCACTGAACATGTCTCTGTTGGCGCGGGCACAGGAGCTGCCTAACCCCACACCGCCGCAGCCACCAGCCCACCCCCAGCAGCCCCAACCGCCGCAGCCAGCTCCATCCTTCCGCCAACCAGCATTCCGTCTGCCAGAAGGCGTGAGTGCCGCCCGAAGCGCACTCCGCCAGCGGTGCCCCCTTGTTCGTGGTCCTCGTCCTCGTCGTCCTCGTCGTAACCCTCGTCGCCCACCCAACCACCCGAGATCCGCTGCGCACTTGCCATCCCGTCCACGAGACCGCGCACCACAAGACCCTGTGTCAACAGCCCGTGGGTCAACCCCGCAGTAAGCGCGTAGCAGAGCAGCAGCGCGTTGTCCCGCCACCCGACTGCCATCGCCACCATAACGCCCAGCGGCAGAAACAGCCCGCGGACGACCGCGAGCCGCAGCCACACGATGGACGCGCCCGCAGCCGCCTCCCACTGGCGGAGCACGCGGCTCTCGGCAGACAGCGCGCCAGACACCAGCAGGCCGGCGACGACTGCCATGGCGTGCAGCAGCATCAGGATCGCAGCGAGCCACTGCGGCCGCAGCCGCTGCCCAGATGGCGGCGCTGAATCCATCAGGCCCGGAAACAGGATCGCGGAGCCGACGCAGCTCACCACAAGCCCGAGTCCCCACCCCGCTTCCGGAGTGCCCAGCCACCAGGCACTGCCCTCGGCCGCTGCGCCGCTTCGCCGCTGCGCCGCGGCCTTGCTACCGTCCCCGCTCGCAGTGTCGGCCCAGTCCTCATCATCACACTCCTCAGCCGCGCGCCCCTCCGCGTCGCGCGGCAGCGACCGGTTAAAACTGACCCCTCCGCACCTTGAGCGCAAGACACGCCAGGTGAGGTACCCGCCAAACTTGACAAAGAGCGCAGCGAGCAACAGCAGCTGGCGCGCGCCGTCCTGCGCCGCCGGGGCAGCCTCGGCGTCCGTGCCCGGCGCCTCCGCGGCCGTCTGGACCATAATCCACGCGAGCGCCAGTAGCACGGGCGCCGTGCCGTACCCCGCGAGCAATGGAGCCGCCCAACGCGCCGCGGAAATGCTGCCCCACCCGCCTGCGGCGGTGCGCGCGCGTCCGCGTGGCGTCGTTGGCGCCGGGCGCAGTGTGTCGAGCGCGGCAGCCACGCCGAGAAGCGTTGCAGTGGAAAGAGCGGACGCCGCGCCAAGAGCGGCGCCGACTCCAAGAAGTGCACCCGAGCCGAGCGCGTTCGGAGCGACGTGCGAGAGGGCGGGAATCAGCACCAGCGTCGGCACGGCGAGAAGCACGGAGAACATGTGACGACGGTGCGGCGGCGTGCCCTGCATCAGGGCCCCGGGTCCGACCAACAGCAACACCGCCGCCGCACCTGCTGCGCGCGCTGTGGCGGGAAAGAGTCGCACGGCGGTGGGGTGCGCGAGCGGGAGCACGATGGGGATCGCAACTGTTGCGAGCGCGACCGCGATCGGCACGCCGCCGCACAGACCCATGACGAAGAAGAGCGGCGGAGACGGCGGCAGCGGTGCGAAAAAGAACCCGTGGTCGATTTGCTTGCTCCACCAGCGGTTCGCCGGGTCTGAATTGTGCGGCGAGCTGGGTGAGTGGCGCGCCGCGAATAGCGAACACCCACCGAAAGCATCGAATGCCCTCATGCCGAAGAAAACAGCACTGCATACGAGAAGGAAGACGAGTGCCTCGTTAAGCGCCTCCCGCCTGTTCGATGCCGCATCGATTCGCGGGTCGAGCATAAGCATGAAGCCCCGCATATTGCCCGCGAGCGCCGTGCGCCCAAACTCAAGTTCCCGCTTCGGCTCCCGAGCCCACACACGACCAGCTCCAGATTGTTGGCTAGCCTCAACGAGAGGCGAAGCCCGTTCATGTACATCGGATCTTGACCGCTCCTCTCTTCCCACAGTGCCAGTGTCAATCGCTGCATCCCCTCTGCGCTCGGTGTCCCTAACCAAGTGCGCTTCCAGGGCATGCGCCAGCGCAGCGGACTCAGGAGATTCGAGCTCCCCGAGCACAGTCACACCAGACCATTGAACTCCGACCAGGAGACCCACCGTAGCAATACACACGCCGGCAGTTACTACCCTGCGCCTTGTCCTGCACGCAGTCACGCCTGCTGCCGCCCTGTCCGGACGAGCAGATGGCTCCCAAGCGGCGACCCTTTCTGCGTTCCAGTTCGAGCCCATCTTGTCGACACGCGCTTTCAGACAATCCCTGTTTCCTGCGGCGACTTGAAGTTCCACTCAAGGAATCATGGATGCCGATCCGTGTGTCCAACAGCGGCACTGGGAAGACTGCAGGGCCCGGCGAGCCAGGAGGACTGCCAAATCGGTCGACGCTCTGAATTACTACTCAGAGTGGGCATCGTGTGAGATGACCTCCAAAAAATATGAGTAGCTTTACTCTGGCGCTGTCTCTCAACGCTCTCATTTGGTCAATGAACATACGTTTCTCTCTCAACTGCCTTACAGCTCTCTCACTGTCTTTCGCTCTCTGTATCAGAGTGGTTCGCTAGTCTTGTGGTGTTTGGTACGTGTCCACCCTTGGGGTGGACAAGGTTTGTTGGCCTTGCTCCCGGACGTGAAACCTTGTTCGATGATACATGTCTCCGTTCGGGCTGAGTGAATGATAGTCGCATTGCATGACTCACAATCGACACTTTTTCAAATCAAACATCGAGAGAGACCCCCTGGACAAATTGACAAAAGGCGCGGTAGATTGCTGTGCGTGTGAGGTATAGATGTCTCATTGATCCTGTTCCTCTGCAAAGGAACAGAAGCGACAGGAGCTCGGCAGCCTCCAGCAGGCCCACACAAACAACGTGCACCCGAGCCTTAGCAGCCTATTCGCTCAGTCTTCGAATGACTCCCCAGCAACCTCCATCGCATAGCAGCCTGGAACCAACTTCTCTGCTCCACAGAAAAAAAGTTCATCACTCTCAATTACTGATCACGGCGATGGGACGGACAAGCAGCATCTTGTGCAGTCAGGAGGGCTCAGAGCCAGAGAGATGGGTGAGGGCAAGAACGTTTGCGAAGCCAACGGGCCACCCAACTCTGCTCTGGCTGCATGATAGCGGCAACCCTGCACGAATCTCGCCTCTAGCATTAGATCTTGCCCGATTTCCTTCTCAAACCAGCTGTACACGGCACCCGGAATCGGCTCGGCCTCAGGGGGTGGATGGATACCCCGTGAAGTTGACACTCATTTTATCTTCGTAGTCATCCCCATAAGATTGCTCACAATTCTCGCATCCATCTCTGCGGAAACCAGCTTGGTTTCATTAAACCAAGAAGGCTGCAGCGAAGCGATGCGCGCACAGTCATGCGGGGTCAGCTGAACTCTGGAAGACAGCGGGGGAAAACTTTTCGAATTGCTTGACGGTTTTGACAAGGTGGCACTTGATACAAGCACGTAGCTGCTTGACGTCCTTGGGTGCCACCTGCGGAACAGCGGTGAGCGGCCGCAGTCCAGGGCAGAGGTGCACCATGCCTAGCACGCGGAGCCCAGGCACCCTCAGCCTCTGGTCCACAAATCCTCGAAGTAAATCACTCAGCGTGGTGTGCAGCAGCATTTTGCGCCAGTCTCGCAGCGCGCGCGCACGGAGCTGCTTGCTTTCAGAGCTGGATCGATGGGACGGGAAGCAGGGAGCGTTGCGCACCGCATCGCGCGCAAGCTGCTCGAGCACAGCCACTGGATCCCCCATGACCAACTTCGGAGGCCTGTTTGCTGGTGACTGTGCGCTGGCGGGTCTCTACGTCACCCAGCGAACGGCAGGGCGCGTCGCCGAGCTTCGCTCTCTCTCGCGCTCCCCGTAGGAAAAAAACGAGCGACCCGCCTCTGTTGTCTGTCAACGTTTCGCGTCCGCGCGCAGATCAAACTGAAGGGCGCTTTTGCAGTTTGGCTGGGCCCTGAGACCGGGTAGGGAGAGGGAGGGCCCTGGGAGGCCCCCGCCCAACGCGAATCTGGTGAATCTGTGCTCCGCATTCCTGCTCAACAGGACCACGAAAGATGTCGACACAGATGGTGCTGAACATTCAGACTGAACATATCGAAGGTGATGGGCTCGAAGATGGCGGGAGCATCATTCTCACCTTTGCTGTTGGGACGGGGCGCAAGCGCACGGACCCCATCACTCTTGTGGGACATTCAACCAAGCTTACCTCTAAGGTCAGTACAATGTAGCGCCGAGCGAGTTGATTCAGACAGCGCTTACTTCGATTTGCTTGTTTTTAGTGCATGTGGGCCAACGAGAATGTTCTCGCACGGCGGCGCAAGTGTGTCGAGCCTGGCAAAGGTACTGATACCAGCGACTGGAGGGAGCAGGTCCAGCTCAAGGTACCAGAGCGGGCAAAAGTGCTCAGTGTGGAGCTTCACAAGATCATTGGCGAAGGGAAAACTCGTGTGATCGGCAAAGGTACGGTGAACATGGCAGGAAACCTGCTCCCGCGAATGAGCGGAGGTCGTGAGGCAGAGGAAACCATCACGATGAAGGGAAACCTCAAGGGGGGTGCACCGGCTAAGCAAGACCTGTCGGTACTGCTCAAGATGGTTGAGCTACGAGAGGATCAACTGCTCGAGGACCTCGAGGTTAATCGCGAACGGATCCGGCGTGCGATGAAGCGGCAGGAGCGCAAGGCACGGCATCGGGCCCGAATGGACGCTGTAGCGCGGAAATATGAACCCACATTCAAGGGCAAGGAACGACCGTTCAACGTCGACGCTGTGCGAGTGTACAACCTTCCAGAGGCGTACTCGAGCAAGAGCGAGCCAAGAGGAGTTCAGTTCCGCGTCCGAACCCCGGCATTGAGAGAGCCAGAAAAAACAGCTGGGCACCATCAGGGCTTTGTCTCGCGTATTGTAGAAGGATCACGGCATCCCGCGTTCGCGCAGAGCATCTCGATTCCTGCGGCGGGCGAGGTCGACTTTGTGCTGGAGGACCGCGCGCACAACCAGAAATTGGGACAGGCGCCGTTTCCAGTCAAGGAGCTGGCAGTTGGGAAATCCTATCTCACTGACATTTTGATGGATGAAAAGGGGACGCACATCCTTGCCGTAGTGAATTCGGTAATACCCGGCCATCTCCATCGGGCCTATCAGGATGTGGACCTAATCGCCTTTTTGCATGAGGCAGATGCTGAGCTCCCAGGAAATGTACGACCGGCTACTGGAGGACACTACCCTCGAGCATTTGCAGATCGACGTTCCAGCATTGCTGGACCACCCAGTGGTGCTCCGCTTTCGGCTGTGTGGTGCGTCAGACGACATCGTTGCTGATTGGAACGAGTCGGAGGACCACGACGGCGAGCTTGAGGTCGGCTCCGCCCATCGAAACACCATAATGAGTAACGCTGCCCCTTTGCGGCGGGCACAAACGGATCAATTCTCATGTCAGCTCGCCCCTCATTCCTGTTGACAGCCTCTTCCACTACGAATTGCATATGAGGACGTTGACGAGGAGGGCCTCGCCGCACTTCGTGAGCTGGATGAGGAGGCGGCGGAGGACGGCACTGTTGAACAGCTTGTCGGTTTAACCCCAAAAAGCGCTGCACTTCACAATTCACCGCCTCTGCGCGGCGCTTCCTTCACGGAACGTGACATCAAAGAAAAATATCTGTTGTGTGAAATGTATACTACCGGGGAGATCGAGGTGGATGAGGACACAGGCGCAGAGACTGAAGTGGACGCGCCGAGCATGGTCTTCTTAGCCGCATGGATGACGTCGCTCTCCGATTTCCACGGAGCCAAAGAGCTACGGCAGCGCGAGGAGGGTATCAAGTATCGTGAGCTCCGCCTGGAAATGGAGATGCGCGTGTCAGAGGACGTTACGGAGCTTCTTCCCCAGGGTGTTGTTCTCCCTCGTGTTTTCCCCGTCACTTTGCGCCTCTGGGATTCCAACACATTGATGACAAGGCTGCAAAACACGCTCAAGACGGAAAATGATTGCAAGTCCGGCTTCGATTCGTGGCTTGCGCAGCTAAAGCTGGTGACCGTTGACGAGCTGCTATGCAGGGACGTTCTCAAGGCCATCACCGAGAAGGCGTTTGAGCTTCAACCGCAGCAGGGCGATCGCGTGCTCCCTGACGTGGACATGAAGACATTCATGACAACAGCCAAAATAGAGGAATTTTCTTCGTCAAAGTCGGTCCCTTCCTCGCCGACCGCGCCCAGAGTCAAGGACCCGCGTGCACTTCAACGTGCGCAGTCGTGCGGTGTTATTCGACGTCTTGCCCGGCCCGAAGTTCAGACGCGGCCAGTGACGCCGATCACCTTCACCAAAGATGCAGTGGATCGGATGGTTGCGGCGGCAGTGGCGGCTACCGAGTCGCGAATGCGCAATCAGATGGACAAGCATAGGATGGAGGCGTTGGACCGTGTGGACGTTTTGTCGTCATCGATTGGGGCACTTACAGCGGAGAAAGCACGTTTTCAACGCGAGCTCGACGAGCGCTCTGAAGCAATAAGAAAATGTGGCGTGGAGATCATGGAGCTACGTAAACACATAAAGACGCTTGTTGGGGATAAAAGCGCACTGCAGGAGGCGCTAGCAGAGAAGGAAGCAATTGAGCAGGAGATGCTGATCATCGACGACTCACTTGAGATGCTGGACCGCGGGGACTTGGAAAAGCGGCTCAAGCTGCTCAGTGTGTCTTACAAAGATGAGAGAGGCAAGAACACACAACTCCTGGCAAAGATGAAGCAGATGCACACGGAGCTTATCAGGGTTGAGGAGCTGCAGCGAGCACACAAGGCATTGCAAGACGCACATACTGAGGCGGTTGCCAAGCTACAGGCACTCCAGATTAAAAACTCGAAGCTTGGAAAATACGTCGCGACGGTCCAACAACAGGAACAGGTGATCGAGCGGCTCGAAGGTATGATGGAAAAGGCGCTCGGTGAGGCGCGCGAGGCAAACATTTACAAGACACAGCGCGACGCGGCGCAAAAAAAAGTAGAACAGCTCGGGAAAGAATTGACGGCGATGCACAGGATGCTGGATGTTTCAGCAGTGGATGCAGCACAAGCACATCGCGAAGAGGTTGAACGGCTGGAAGCTAAGGTATCGCAACTTGAAGCGGCAGCTACGGTAGCACCGCCGCCGGAGCAAGTGAAAAAACTTGAGAACCGCATCTCGCAACTCGAAGATGAAAAGCGAGAGCAGCAGCGGCGTATCGAGGAACTTGAGAAGGCCCCCAAACCCAAACGTGCCAGAGATCAGGAGGGTGCAGCAGCCGAGAAGGAGAAGCTCATGCTGCTCATGCGTGCGGAGAGGGCTGAGGGTCGAATTCGCGCAGTCGAAGGCCAGATGACTCAAAACTCAAAAAAGTTCGCCGCCGAGATCGCAGGACTCAAGTCGCGTCTCCAGGCACTCGGTGAACAGACTTAGAACAGCGTGCTGATGTAGCTGAATTGAAATCCTCGAATTTTAATACTCACTGCATGCTGAGGAGAAAATCTTCGGGATTCTCCATCTCAGCGCTGAAGGGTAGCAGCGTGGACCCCATCACCTGCTGGACACTATCCCTTCTCTGCATTAGGAATGTACCTGGCGGCCCACAAGGTAGTAGGCCTCAGCGCGTACGATCTCGACCAGAACAAGCTTACCCTTGGTCTCGTCGATGTCTCCCTCGAAGAAGACAGGGCGGCCCTGTTCGATGCGCCCCTTGACCTGGGCAGGATTCTTGACGTTGCGCTCCTCAACGAGGACATCGAGAGTGCGCCCGAGGTAGCGCTGCGAACGCTCCAGTGCAAGGGCCGTTCCCAGCCGGTTGATGCGCTGCAAGCGGTCAGCTTTCACATCCTCTGTAACTTGGTTGTGCCAGGCCGCAGCAGGAGTGTTGGGCCGAGGCGAGTAGGCTGCCGTGTTCGTCATGTCGAACTTGACCTCTCGCATCAAGTTCAGTGTGTTCTCGAACTCCTCCTCAGTTTCCCCTGGAAACCCCACGATCGCATCTGCCGTGATGGCAGCATCAGGCATCAGCTCTTTGATGCGGCGGATGATCTTCAGGTACTGCTCAACTGTGTGCCCTCGTCCCATTTCCTTCAGAACTTTGTCGTCGCCAGACTGGAAAGGGAGGTGAATTGACTTGCACAGTTTTTGGTGTTTGGCGATGGTTTCGACGACTGAAAGGGACATGTAACGGGGATGCGAGGTTGTGAAGCGGATTCGTTCGATTCCAGGAACGTCAGCAAGGTAGGCCAGCAAGTCAGAAAATTTGTTCTTGGGCTCCATGTCACGGCCCCACGCGTCAATGTTTTGCCCAAGAAGCGTCACTTCCTTAAATCCTTCAGACGCCAGCGCCTCGATTTCTGTGCGAATGCTTTCCTTTGGCCGAGACTGCTCGACTCCGCGCGTTGTCGGCACGACACAATACGTACACCGTTCATTGCAACCGTAGATGATGTTGACCCAGGCACATGTCTCAGAGCCGCGGCGAGGCTGCGAAATATCTTCCATGATTGGCGCGGCATCAGTCGCCACAACCTGGTTGCCGCTGAAGACTGACTCAAGCAGGTCACCAACGCGGTTCGCATATTGTGGACCCATCACTAGGTCGATCTCTGGGACTCGACGAAGGAGCTGCTCGCCCTCCTGCTGCGCCACACAGCCTGCCACAACAATAGCAACGCTTTCGCCCTTGCGCTTCCGCTCCGCCTGCGGGCCCATGTACGAGTACACCTTCTGCTCTGCGTGATCGCGGATAGAGCACGTGTTGTAAATCACAACGGATGCTTTGGAAGGCGAATCGGTGCGCTTGATGCCCATCTGCTCCAGCTGCCCAGCGATTCGCTCTGAATCTGCCGTGTTCATTTGACAGCCCTGCAACCAGACACCCAAGTTCAGGTCAGTATCGCCAACCTTCGCGTTCACATAGAGCACGGCGCTACCATTGTTTCGATGGAGTAGGTGAGCTCAAAGGATTCGTCCTTGTCCATCAACTCCTTCAATGGGCGGAAGTACGCGCCGCTGCAGACATGCAACTTAGCGCCATAGTTCAGAGAGATTCAAGGCTTCTTATTGGGGGATGGTTCACCCGTCGCGGCCATATGGCTGGGCGCGAGGAACGGTCGTTAGTCCCGCTGCGAGATCGTACATGATGTCCTCGATCTTCACGAGGTGCACACCCCGCCCCGACTCCATGGTCAGCACATCGCCAGGTTTCTTGCGAAGCGCTGCCACCCGCACATGACTCGGCAGCGTTTCGTCTAGGAACGCGTCTGCCTCGCTCACCCACCTGAAACCACATACCTTGATCAAACTCGGGATAACATGCCTGGCCAGCGCCGTCCGGCACTTGATGAAGAAAGAATGCGACGGCATTCTCAAGAAGGTTGCCTAAGGGAAATGGGTGGTGTGGGAGACGGACCCAATGGCACCACCCTCCTCTCGGGTGAACTCGCAGTTGGAGATTAGTCCCGCAATCTTGCTGAAATCCTCCCCTGCTCTTAGCTGGTCAATAATCGAAGAGGCCATTTCCTTTGTCTCGACCAGGATGTGAGACACCCGTACGCTCTGAACCTTGCGAACTCGCTGCTCCTCCTGCTCCGCAAACCACTCCTTCCGGCGCGCTCCATCCTCCGCCCTGGAAATCGGGCATGGGAGAGATTCAGGAGATTCGCCCGGCGGGCTAGGCGTGCAGTCGATGCTTGCGATTCTAGGACACATATCTGCATCAAGTAAAATATTGAAGGTGCGGCGGGCGTGTAACCAGGCGCCAGAAAGCTCGGTTTCGAGGCGCAGGACCCACTCGCCATTTTTGTCCTTTTCCAGCACAGGCTGCTTCCCCATCGCAAGCCCTCCGAGGCGCGCACTCCTACGCGCAGAAGCTGCTGCCGGGGCCACATCACGTCGGAGTTGCAGAACTGCAGGAGTGAAAGCTGATGCAGGGATCCATGCAGCGGAGAACGCGATCGTGGAGAGTAGGACACCGGTCGCAACAGCGCGAGGGCAGAGCATGATGCTTGCGAATGCGCGAATTGCGTCGGGATTTCCTCGGGCTAGTCTCTGTGGAAGACGTGCAAATATGCAGCTCAAGCTAGATCAAACGCGAAGGCGTCGGTACAGAGCGTACGCAGTCCCGCGCGGAACCGGGGCACCCTCCTCGCGTGGCGCGACTTTCGGCCCTCTTTTTGGCCTCCTTTCCACAACAGCCATCAGAAAGTTGCCGAGAAGATCTACTTATGGGCTTGGCGAAGGGTCAGATTTCCCCACGGCCATGGCAGCAGACGCTGTCCCTGGACGAGACCGGCCGCTGTTTCGGGGCAATGCGCGGGAACGATTGGCGTCACTGTTGCTTTTGTGTTCCTGTGTGGGACTGACTACTAGGTATTATGCCCGGAGCAAGGCCGGGCCAGGGGTTGAGCTTGAGGAGAACCCACCGCTCCCTCAGGTCAGGACTGTGCAAGCATGCAAACTGCCCCCTGCTCTGCTGGACCGTGCTGTTCTAACACAGATTAGACCTCTTGTGCAAGTTATGTTGCCCTCTATCGCATCCCGCGACTCGCGAGGACCAGCATGAATTGAGAAGGCACGTGTCGAAAAGCTGACCGAGCACTGACGCTGCAGGACCGTGGTGCGTGGAAGCTGCAGGGCGCAGACGGCAAGGCGGTTATTCCAGAGTCTGGGCATAACTTTGTTCTTGTGCCACCTCCGCTCCTCGTACCGCGTGACCCCGTCACTATCACTCTGGGCGGAAGCACGCCGGATGGCTCGCCGACAGAGCAGCAGGCAGCAGCGGATCTTCCTAACAGTCAGGAGGATCTGTCGACGGTACCGGCACCGCTGAAGGAGTCAAATTTCGTTGGCCAGGGTAAGGTTCTGGTACCGGCGGCTGATATCGACCGGCTCAAAGCCGCAATGCGGGCGAATAAGGTCAGCAGCCCGCCCACAACAGCCCATGGCCCTGAAGTTGAGGGTTGACGAGCCTTCGGCATGGGCCTGGCAGCAAGAACTGCGATCGATCAAGGAAGCGATGGATTCTGTAAAAGCAGAGGATGATCGAACGGCAGAACGATCGGGGGAGCAGCTAGGGGCGCTGCGCGGGAAGCTTGAAGAATTGATCAAGGCGAACGTGGACCTGCGCAAGGACGTTTGGCTGGTGCACAAACTGCCGGGGTACGCAGGGCGCCAGGGTGTGCCCGGGATCGACGGGCGCAATGGTGTCAGCAGCGTCATCGGGCCAGGGGGGTTTTCGGGGCCTCCGGGACCGCAGGGGCGCAACGGCACGACGGGCGAGCCAGGGCCGCGAGGAGGGAAGGGCATCACAGGCCCGCCGGGTTACCCCGGGGAGCCGGGGGAGGAGGGACCGGCAGGCTTCCAGGGAGCCACGGGAATCGCAGGAGTGCGTGGGGCACCTGGCAAGCAGGGGAGGAGGGGTGTCGAGGGACCGCGCGGGCGAGAGGGGAATTTCGGTCCTCCTGGACCAGTTGGTGACCCGGGCCTGAACGGAGCTTGGGAGGTGGTTGCGCAGGCGGCGCGCGCTGCCAGAAGCGCAGTGTCCTCCGTAGGCCACGTTCTCTTCGGTGGAGCTCATCCGCCGGTATCCGCCAGGGCTTCCCACATGCATCCGCGGCGTCGCGACGCCGCTCAGGAGGACACTCGCAGGGCCAGGCTTGCATCGAATGTAGCAGCAGCTCGGGCCGCTATGCACAGCAAGCAGGTGGCCAGGGCAGCGCACATCTCGCGTGCAGCTCACGGGCAATAGCTTCGAAAGCAAGGGGTGCGACGGGGAAGTGAGAGCGGGGGCAGCGACGGGAGCAATGCCGTGAAATTGAACCCGTGAACTGCGCGTGCCCCAGACGCTAGAAGGTGTATTCTCCGAACAAGTTTACTCTGTACACATACACACTCTCTTCCCCCCTTCGATCGCAATAATCGAAGTCCCTCTTGAATATGGATACCCCCCATGTCTTGCGGCGTCCTCCTCCCATCTCTTCACATCCGGAAAGATGCAACCGTTGCGGTAGCTTGATCAAGCCCCCTAGCAGTCATTCATCAAGCCTACTATCGTCAAGACAATCTGCCCTCCCAGAGGTCTGAAATAATGCGGCCGAAGACAAGAAGGTCGAAGGACTCAGACTTGTCCCAGTCGTATCGGTCGCGCACCTTCTGCAAGATCTTGGGGTTTGAAAGATAGTTGATTCCTGCGAAGACTGCTGCTTGCTGAAGATCTGGCAAGGTGACCTCCTTAGTGATTTCGCGGTCGTATTTGTTGAAAAGTTTGAAAATGTAGATGGCAGACTTTTCTTCAACCAGCAGCTCAGTCATCAGGAAGTGAATGACCTCTTCCTCACTCCCAATTAGCGCCGCACGCGCCGAGGGAAGCATTTGGCGAATCAGCTCCTTGTCTGGTGGAAGCGCGAGACGTGTCTTGAGGCCCTGCAGTTGCACGAGAAGAAGGCGCGCGATGGGCCCCGTCAGACCCATGCGGAGCAGGTCCACCTTGCTAAGGTGTACGAGGTTCCGTCCAGAAATATCATGATCCCGCATGAGTGACGCGATGTGCGCCTGCTCCTGGGGCAGCTTTGCAAGGTCAACGTTGGACTCGACCCAGCTGACAACATCGTCCGTCGAGAAACGCGCGATTGGCGGCTCGAAGTCGACCACCGAGACTGATTCGCGAAGCTCGCCCTCCATCGGCCCGCCCTGTGGATTGGCAAGCGCAGCAACTGGATTGAGATTCGGGTCGGCCTGGTCAGCTAGAATCTGAAAGACCTGATCGACCACAGACACCGATTGAAACGCAAGCGCTTGTGAAGCCGATGCTTGCAACTTGTACAGCGCCTTGTTACGCGATTTTGTGGTGTCAACACGCGTAAACTGCAGTGTCAGGCTGTCAAGTCGCTGACGTGCCGCTGTGAAGCGCCTTACAGCTGCACCGTTCCACTGGTCTCGCATCTCGCTCTTAGCCGACATCATTTCCTTTCGTTGAACCTCGATCTGCACCTGCAGCTCCCCCAACTCTCTCTTGAGAGCCTTGGTCTGCTCACGTAGCCGATCGTGGTCTTGCACGTCACGAATTGCTCCGAGCTGCCGCGCCTGAAAGGCTTGCGCCGCCCGTGCCTTCTCCTTCCTCATCAAAAGCTCAGGCTTCACCAGGAGCAGTCCAATAAGAGTTTCCCAGCGCTCTAGGGCCTTGCCCTGTATGAGAACAGCGCCTCCCGTCCGGATTGCGGGACGAATACGCCCTTCCCTCACGCCTTCCTCCGGCACACCCTGCCGCCGATATCGCAGCTGGCGCTGTACTTCTAATTGGTGAAGGATGTTGCGGTTGCGCTGAGACCCCTTGACACGTGTGTCGGAGGTGTCACTGCGCTCGAACTCACCTAAAATTTGCTCCATCCCGGCAAAGACCCCGTTCTCATAGTCGGCGCGAGGGTCCCACGAGCGGTCCCAAGGCGATGCGCGCGGATCAAAGGACCCGTGGATGTGGAACATGCGTGGCATGAGCTCCCAAGCCATAGGCGTTCGCGATGCTGCTTTTTGCAGCGCAAGGTCTGCCATGTACGCGCTGACACGCCTCATGTGCTCATCTTGCCGCAACTCATCCAGATCTGACTCGAAAATTCGCCCGTCCGGGGTGCGTCGAAGCCCCTGAATTTTTTTCCGGAGCTCCTCCAGCCGTTTCATCTCCGTCAGCCGCCCAGCAGCGGAACCCCCCCGCAGCATCAGTCGCAACGTGTCGAGCACCAATTTCACTTTACCGGACGCAGCGAAGCGCAATCCGAGCAGAAGTGCGGCACCCCCTTCCTCAACAGAATTCGCTGCTTTCGTCTCGCGTTGGTCTACGAGGTCCGCCAATGACTCACGAGATAGCGCATTTGCCGCCGCCGCATCAGCATGATTCGATGCGCATCGATACCATTCTGTATCGCGAGGTGTGAGCCGTCCACGCTCAATACTCCAGGCAAAGATTGATTTCGCCTTTCCGTCCATTTCATCGCGCATGTCCTGAACCTGCCTCCCCAGCATCGGCCTCGCATTAGCTCAACGTGGTCCTTTGAATTTACAGCGGATTCAAAGCGCGCATGCAAGTCCCGAGTAAAAGGAGCAGGACTGAGGGCGACAAAAGACGGATCAAGGCGGACACGACCTTGTGTACTGCATGACGATGGGCGTCTGGGTCCAGATCATGTTCGAGCGACAGGGCCTTCACCAGCTCCAGTACCTCGCCGACTTCGAGGTCGCGGTCGTGGTACCACTCCTTGGTGCCCCATGCAAAACGCCTCGCCTCTGCCTCGTCCGTGGAGTACATTCGTCCAAAACTGTCTGCCTGCGATTCTGGAGGCGCCCCCGCCAAAACCATATCCCGTGTGAGCGCCAAAGAAAGCATCAATGCTTCCACAGCGTGTGTCGTTTCAGATCTAACTAGCTCTCCAAACGCCTCACCCCGATTCACGTGCAGGCACACCGCTCCTTCTCCTCCTGCCTGCAGTGATAGATCCCACGATCCCCCAACAAGCAGTGCAATGTCACCCACGCGCGCACCTGGCTTGAGAGGTGCAATCGCTTCCAACTCCTGCTCGCCAGGGGCCATCCGTGCCTCATGAAGCGAGCCATCAAGAATAAGAACACAAGCCTCGCAACGTTCCCCCTGCAGACAAAGTTGCTCGTGTGGCGCAATAGTTACGATTTGACAGCGCAGTGCCAGCCGGCGTAATCCACTTAAGGTGAAGTGATTAAAAAATGGATCCTGCCTCAGCATGACTGCGCGAATGGAAAGGCGCACTCCGAAACCAAGCGAAACAGCTCCAAGTGCCCCATCTCTCGCCGTTGCGACCAAAGCCGCTACATCTGACGTTTCTTGTTCGTCTCCCTCGCGGGCCCTTTGCGGCACGTGAAGGCACGCAACTTCAAGATCTGCATTCACCTGATCCAGAGATACAGCTAATTCCAACTTTTGGTCCCACGTCGGTGTCGCCGTGCTCCACTTAATTGAAGTTGCCACTCGATCCTCAGTTTCAGACTTGACACCCGACCCCACCTCATCTTGCTCCCTTGCAATATCACGATAACTCGTCTCAATCGACTGACGTTCCCTTGAGACATCTTCCGAGTCACCTCGGTTCGCAAAATTCGGAACTGGAGTGTCGCGCAATGACTTGGAAGGAGGACGGACCGACGTTTCGTCAGACAACGATACGAGGGAGAAGGAAAGCAACGAGTTGGCAGGAGCACGTCGGCCTGGTGGCCGCATGCCTGAGGCTCGGGTTGCTGTAAGGTAAAGCGTTCCGAGGGGAGGAGCCAGCGCCCTCTGGAGGGGAGGCGCGAGTTCGAACGGATTGTGATCAATGTTAAGGTGTCTGATGAAGTGGCACTCTGCCAGGTCGATTGGCAAAGTTTGAAGTCGATTATACGAAACGTCAAGTTCTTCCAAGCACGTGAGATGCCCAAGTACCATCACTGCATACCCGTAGGTTGGTGGAAGCACTCGCAGATTGTTGTGTTGAATGCGAAGGAGCTTAAGAGCAGTGCAGGTGTGTAGATCAGCACTGACGGAACGTAAAAGATTGCACGAAACATCGAGCGAGACAAGGGATGTCAAAGCACCGACTTCGGCTGGGATGCTCGGAAGATAGTTCTTGTTCAGATTTAGCACTCGAAGGAGGGGGCAGTGCACAACACACGTAGGAAAGGTATGCAAGTGATTGAACGAAAGATTCAGGTTGGTAAGGCCTGGCAGAAATGCAAGACTGAGCGGCAATTCAGTGATTTGATTCTTCGACACGTCCAGCTTGTGCAGATGGCGAGCGTAGGGGAGGGCAATTGTCAGCGCCTGAAGCGAAGAAATAAGGTTCCGTGAAAGGCTCAAATCTCCGAGATTCGTTGCTCCAGCGAGCGAAACAGGAATCTCAGTCAAATGATTCAAATCGAGATCAAGAGTTTCCAACCGTTTCATGCCTTCCAGTGCTGCGTCTTCCCCTTCAGGACCCTCAACAGCTGAAGATCCCAGGCGCTTGCAGATATCACGTTTCTGGGACGCCTCAAGTAAATCCAGAGTTGAAAGGCAGGCTGCTGAGAGATGAAGATGCTCTAGGTCAGCGAGGGCCGCGAATGGTGGCAGAAGCACAGGGATCGGGTTTCGACACAGGTCAAGGGTCCTGAGTCCAAGTGAAGCCACAACAAGGGGTGCCTCCGTCAATCGATTGGCCGCAAGAAGGCACGTCCGCAGTGAGGTAAGTCGCGAGAAAGCTGAGGGTAGTGCTGTTATAAAGTTGAAGGACAGGTCCAGCGAAGTCAATGTTGACAGACGGCCGATCTCCGAAGAGAGCCTCGAGAGATTGTTGTGGTGCATAGACCAGCGCGTGAGAGGTAGTCTGAAAAACGACGGTGTGATTTCTGAAATCGCATTGAAATCCATTTTTGCCAACCTCACTGTCTTATCAATGATCTCGGGAGGAAGAAGAGTCATCGAAAGTGCGGACATGTCAAGCTCAACCTCTGATTCTGCAGCTTTGATACGAGAGCGCGCAGCATTCCGAATTTGCAAGCGGGCCTCTCCATCTATCATGCCTGAAGCCTGTAACATTCGAGCATCATTCGCATCCATCTCGCGTCGCATCTTGCGAATGCTATCGCGCGCACCTTGAACAGCTTGAACGCGCACAAGATACTCCCACACTCCGTGCCCGGAAACCTGCAATGCCTCACAGCGCACAAGCCGTCCTGCTGCATCTCGCGGCGCATCGACTGGCAAATAAGATATCTGCTCCGGCCCAGCCGTTAAAAAACCTGCGTCTGAACGCTCGCGCCACACGGAGCGAATATCCGAGGGTCTCAACCCGCCATCCATGACACGAAGCCACGCACGTTGAACATTGTCAGGATCAGGGCCGACGCACCAGGACTCCCCCGCAGTTTTTCGCGCCCCGTGTGAACCTTGACCCACAAGTGTCGACTCTCCAGCAGACATGAAGGCAAAAGAAAAAAGAAAGGCGGGAAAATTGACGCCCGTCAAAGCATAGACACGACGGCCGTTCCGCCGTGCATCTGTCTTTGCGTAGAGACCCATCAGCTTGGGGTGGCGTGTAGAGCCACGAAGGCGGTAAACTTCGACACCGTCCTTGACCACATGTATTGTCGGCGACGAAAGCGGATTGCCGTCAGCATTTAGCGCTGTCAAGTTCGTCAAAACGAGCAGCTGAACTGGTAGCTCGACAATCTTGTTGTTCGAACAGTCAATCTCTTTGAGAGTGATGAGTTCTGAGAGAAGCAGCGGAATATGCGCAAAACGGTTGTGCGCAATTGACAGAGACGTTAGCGAGTGGTGGATAACTTGCTTGCCCACCGGGCGGAAGGAATCCCAGAACTGATCTATCGTCAGGTCCGTAAATCGGTTGTGAGAGAGATCCATGGCTCGGGCGGTCGCTACGGAGCGGAGATCGGGCATCTCAGCGAGAGAATAGCCGCGAATATCGAGCACGTAGGCATGCTCGGCAAGACCCGCGCGGTGAAAGCGGGTGAGAAACTCGACGACATCATCGACTCCGGCTTTTGTGTGAGCACGCAATGCGAGCGCCTTTGGCGGTTGAATCATATCAGGATTACCACGAAGGGAGAGTTGGATGAGGTGTGAGAGATTACAGATCTGGAATGGGAGCACGCGAAGTTGATTTTCGTCTAACGAAAGCAAAGATGCTGCTCGCAAGCCTCCAATTTCCGCGGGAAGCTTTGCGAGCTGATTGCAGTGGAGGTTAAGTGTCTTCAGAGAGACAAGCCTCGAAATAAGGGGAGAGAGCGCCTGCAAATTGTTGTGATCGAGGCGGAGCTCCACAAGATTCGTCAGAACGAAAAAATCGTCAGGAAGGGAGTTCAGCAAGTTGTGCGACAGATGGATCGTCTGCAGCGCAACCCACGGCTTGCGCCCTGTTAAACTGTCTGAGATTCCAAAGGGGAAACGAAGCAAACCCATGCGAGGAAGAAGCAAGCGAGTGCATTCCTCGTCATTGGCGCGCTGCTTCGCAATCGAATTTTGAACTTCCACAGGGTTCATCGTGTGCGTGTACGCCATCACTGATGCGATTCCCGCTCCAGGTCTCCTTTCAGCTGTGTCCCCTTGCCCGATTGGATCGTTTTGAGAAGCAGCCTCCCGGGCCATGAGTGCCCTCAACGTCTGCATCCAATCAAACTTGCCTTGGTCACCCCTTAAGGAGCCTGATTCAATCTGCTGGTTCTCCTTGGTCTTTGAACGCCCCAAGTCCGATGTATTCTCTTCAAAGGCTGCTTCCGCCCGTTCTCGCAATAACCTTCCTGCTTCCTTTGAGTGAACTCCAAAAAGATATTCCTTCCGAATCCTATAAGCTTCTCGGCGCGTCCGACGTTCCTCTTCCATAACTAGCGTTTTCCATTCCAATCTGAAATACCAACCACCGGCACTCAATATTCAATCGGCTGGAGACAAATGGCTGCGAGAAAGGATTGCACCGCTGATTTGATCTAGGGGAGCAAAAAGCGGGAACCATGCCTTTCTCGCCAGGCCCTCTGCACCTTCACACAGGCATCCGTGAGAATTTGCTCGTGCATTTTTACGACCATGCGCCTTCCCAACACTCCCCTCCAATATCGTTGAACGCAGATAGACGCTCGCACAAGGGTATTATGTTGCATTCGCCTCCGTGTTCGTTGAAGCCACCTGAACATCCTCACCAGAATCAGCAATTCATGCTTTCGAGCCTACGTACAACTCAGGCTGAAGGCGGAAATCATGTTCAAAGTTGAAACCACTTTTCAATGAATGATTTTGAAATGATTTCGATGCGGAAAGCCATGAACACGGTGCATGGGTGTTGACCGTCGCCCAAGAAGACGCGCCTTAAGCTTGCCGAGAGAAAAGGTAGTGACTACGGGCGCCTCGGTGTAGTGCGTCGCTTCGAGCTCTTTGCGCCTACGATACGACGTCGAGCGCCACCAACAGACAAGACGCTCTGCCGCCAACTCTTGTACCTCCTGCATATTCTCAGCATGCTGCTTACGAATCATCCAGCGTGCGAGAATTCCTCGTGCGTACCCATCAGCACGTTCCTCTGCAAAGCTCCGCTGAACGAACGATCGCTTTCGTCGCAGAAGCTTCCAACTCCCTGATGACGCGCGACGCACCGCAGCCGATGATGTACGACGAACGAGCGAACCGTGCGGCGCGTGGTATTCACCAATTCGCATGGCAGGTCCATCCCCCCGGCGCTGCTCATGCGTATCTTCGCGCACAGGAGGAAGACCTGCATCAGCGGCGCCGGTTGATTGATCCGTTTCGGCAGAAACCATCCCATCCGCGCAGACCAGCACCTCCGTCTCAGCACTCCGGGGTGCTTCTGAAGGAGCAGCAACTTGCCCCCTTTGAGACTGCCTGCTTGAGTGCGAACGATTCTCGGCTGGTGCAGTTGAGGGGCGCGAAAACTGTGGTCGATCGGCTTGAGGTTTCTCAGATGTACTGGGGCGTGGCGGGCTGCCAGCCAAGTCTTTGGTGCGCAGCCCAAGCACTCCCGGCTGCGCTTTGCGACGAGCTGGCTTCTGTTGCTCCCTGTGCGCTGTCGAGGAAAACACAGGCGGCAGGGTCCAGCGCGATTCGCCTGTGAGCCGGTTGTAGAAGTACTCACGACCGTGCGTCTTGGACGCAACTCGCTCCCAGTGTCGCCCATCCGCCCTTTCCTTGTCTTCTTCCATCTCGCTGTCTTCACCAGCTTGATCACGCTCAATCCAAAAGTTGGAACCACGTTGTTCTCGCAATATGTCCAGAGGGCTTTCTCCAAATGCTGACACAGCGATCGTTGGGACCGAATCGCCCTGCTCCTGAACCAGGCGCATATCTAACATCTCCCGCTGAACCAAGCGCACGTCTCCCTTCTGTTCAAGGCCCATGGTAGGTTCTGTAGTAACCATAGGTGCCTCTAGAATCGGTAATGGTTCGTCACCAGCTCCATAGCGACTGAATCCCCTATTTCCAACATCAACGCTCGTGTGTGATGGCGAGGAGGTCTCCAAAGCCTCAACCTTCGCGGAATGCTTCAGCTTTGTTGACCCTGCCAATGGATCTCTACTTTGTCCGATCTGCATCTGCTCCGAACTCGGGAGTACGACGTCGAAACGTTCAGATGAGTCCCGAAATGCGAATTTAGGCGTGTTGGGATCGGAAGGCACATTCAATGATGAGCGAGGGCGGCGGCGGGAGGATAGAGGCTGGAGGTGCAAAGGGGTCGCTGAGCGCGAAAGATCCGATGGAGCGAGGGAATCCTGTGTGAAGGGTCGAACCCCAATGACTTGCTGATTTAGCGAAAGCGAAACCGTCCACATTTTCGCACCAATCTCGCTTTTATCGTCCCCAATCGAAGTGCGTTCCGCCAAGGGATTGACCCCCTCTTCATCCCAAGCCAGGTTTTGACGGCCCCTATGCTGTTCCTGATTCCTTGATCGTGTGCCAGCATCCCATCCTGACGTGTGCGGCCGTACGGCGTACGATTTCTTGGTGTCTGTTCCAAGATGGGTGTTGTCCCACGCAGAAGCGGGGCGGGGCGGCAGCGCGGATCCTGGAAGAGGAATGGATCGTACGGTGTCGCGGAGGCGACTGCTTAGGGTGCTACGCGCAGATGCCTCAAAATGCGACGCCGGTGTACCAAGTTGTGCTTCTGTAAGAAGAAGTGCGTCCCGATGGGCGAGCCCTGCCAGCGGCTCTGCGTGCTGCGGAATCCATTCGGGTGTCGGCTCCGCCCCGGCCGTCATTGCCACGCCATGCCGTGTCATTTCATCCTGCAGATCGTCAACATGCACAGTCAGTTCTCCTACCGCACCCAGACCTTCCAACTCGAGGTTCGAGTGGTACTTCTCCAGAAGCATGCGGTCCAACGTTCGCTCGTCGTCCCCCCAGTAGTCGGCAATCTCACCGACCATTGGAAGCATCTGAAGCTGAAAGCGCTTGTAAAACAAGAAAAGTCGCTCACGCAGTCCCAGCGCACCCGCTGCCCGTAGACGGTCATTGACTGTCTTGAAAAGCGAGCGGGAGTGCTCCCCAAGAACTCTACGCTCTACCTCTCCCTCATGTCGCGCCTGCCCAAGAAGCCGCTTTGGCGACTCAGCCTTCCACCGCAATCGTGCGCTGGATTCATCGCGCATAGGGAAATGATCTGTTCCAATTGCTTGCGCGACTGGTGAGCGAAGAGGGTAGTCGCAGACAGCGGTCGGCGAAGACGGCGGGAGAGGGTCGGTCTTCCAGAGAGCGAGCAGATCAATCGGCCTTTCCCTTAACAGCGCCACAGCTGAAACAGCAGGGCGCTCCCCGGGTGGCGGCTTGCGGATGTCAGGATACGTAATCTCAAGCTCCCGGCGACTCATCTGGTAGTCGCCTCTTTCTGCGACTACATCATCCACAGCCTGCACACACCGAACCCCCATTGCGTCAGTTCGAAATACAATTTCCCAAACCCCAGCGATGAGGTCGGTGGCCCAAATAGTAATCATCACTCCCTGGGTTACGCTCCTGCAAGCGGCGCTGCCTCCAGGCATTCACGGCGGTCGCGGGAGCCCCTCCGCCATGATTTTCCTGAAGCATCCGTTGGCTTTAGTGCTCATGAGGTTGGCTTGCGTGCTGAAGCTGCAAGGTTATGAGCAAGGAATACAGGACTGCGACATCAACATCATGTCACTTGGGGCGAGATGCAAGCTGCGCTCGCGAGGGTTCCCAAACCTTCACGACGTCGGCAGTCTTGACACGATCTTCCCGGTGAAGCCCGCTCATCCTTCTAACCCTATGTGAATCTGCACCTAACTCAGGTTGACGCCTCAAAACAATGCGTGACAGACCGTTTTAGATCGAGCTGAGACGGCTCGGAACCACTGGGGTTCCGAGCACTCCGTAAGAAGAGAGTGTCGTCCCCATTTGCAGGCAGCCGCCTCGACCACCAGGAGGGTTCGCACTGTGTAAAGCTGCTCAGACAATACTTTTACACACTGCTACATTTAAAAGGCAACATTTTAAAAATCAAGTGATTCGGAAGAGTAGTGGGAGACAGGATCCTTGGTACTCCTTGACGATGCTTCGTCGCGGAGGGTCCGACGCTCTACTGCTCGGGGCCTCATCTTCCATTTTGCTCCTTCTTCTCGTTCTTGTCCCGATCGTATCACCGTCACCGTCACCGAATCTCGTTTTGACCTCAATTCTGTGCAAGTCGTGTCCCGTAGCGCGTGAGGAGGGTGTGAACCATGCCGTCACGTCTCCCGGCCCTCTCTTGCGCTCTCTTTTCCGGCCACTTCGCGGAGGGTCTGACGACACTGCAGTAAACGATGTTGGGATTGAGGGCACTAAGCCAACGCGAAGGAGGCTCAAGATCGCACTGGAAGGAAATATTGCCGCCGGCAAGAGCACACTGTTGAGGCTACTCGAGGACGACGTAGACTATGTCGCCGTGCCAGAGCCGCTCGCCAAGTGGCAACAGGTCTACCACGAACCCATTGGAATGATAGCAGCAATGGTGCGATGGCCGCAATGCCTTGTGCGTGTGGGCGCGGGGCGATTCCCGTGGACAGTATCTTGTCGTGATAGCGAGGAGCTCAAACTGGAAAATGCCGTTCAAGTTCTTGTGCGACACGCACAGGGGAATCAAACAAATGCGTGGCCTTTTGTAGGTGGCTGCTAACGCAGGAGAAGAAGCCACGGGCACAGGCAGCCAGGGAGGTGCTGTGCACTGGACTCACGCGATGCGTTGTTGATCCGAATTGCTCTATGGAACGATGTTTCGTTTTTGTTGACAATCTTCCTACTTCACTGCAGGAAATTTGCTGGAGCTGTTTTACAAGGACCCGCAGCGGTTCCTCCGTTACCAATATTCTGAGACCGGCACATTCGGTGAAGGAGACACGCCGCGCTTTGGAATACTGATGATGATGTCTGGTGGCAGGTGGGGGTACACATTCCAGACGTATGCATTTCTCTCGCGGATGATGGCACAACTGCAGCCCGCAGAAGCAGAAGTTTCTGAGGGACGGCATTCACGCGCATCGCTTCAGTCGAATGCCTCATCAGTTGTCTTCTATGAGCGATCTGTCTTCTCTGACCGCTACATATTCGCCGAAAACTGCGCAGGTTCGTGCCAGTTGCTTTCTCTCAGCAGAGAAAAAGAGTTTTTTTCAATAGCTTCTTTCTACTCGCTGGTACCCCCTCCAATATGCTAATCGATGATGAGAGGTGGGGCGTCTGCAGAGACGGGGCTTTTCAATAAGGTAGAGTGGGGCATCTACCAGGACTGGCATGAGTGGCTGCTCGGCGCGTTTTCGAACCTGAAGCTTGACGCGATTGTGTACCTTCGTACAACGCCGGACACGTGTTTGAAACGCTTGCAGAAACGCGCGCGCTCTGAGGAGGCTGGCGTTCCACTCGAGTATCTCAAACAGATCCATCACCGCCACGAGCGATGGCTTCGCGATCGCCCGGCAGACTTCCATCCGGCGCCGCAGGCAAAGCCACATCCCTTCTCAGGACAGTCCAGTGCTCTATATCGGCACCATAACTCTGAGATTTCGTGTTGGCGCCCCGGTACTTGGTTTCATTTTTGAGCGCGGAGGGTGACAAATGCAGGTTGTGGACACACCGATCCTGACCCTCGACTGCGACGCTGACATGACGCTGCACCCGGAGATGAAAGACCAGCTCCGTGAGCAGGTCTCACATACCCGCATTCTAGTTTCTGCATTTCCCTCCATTCTTGAAACCGTGGGTGCTACTCAGGTGCGGGCCTTCATCGCGAAGCTACGAGCGAGTGACACGACAGAGGCATGAGTGGTGAGGGAGCCCCACCGCAATTACACCAGAGTGTGTGAGATGGTTTGTGGGATGTGACGCTAGCTTGTTTGACGAACATATCTGCAAGCAAGTTGATAGCTTTTGATGGAATGAAACATCAATTATGTTGACCTCTCAGTGGCAACATGTTGGGACACCACAACACCATTTATTTCGTAAACGAGCTGCGGCGCCAATGCTATTCCGTTTCACGTTGTTTCTGACCTGGAAACATCCTAGCGCAAGGGCTCACTTAGGCTGAACGCTTTGTACCCGAACAGATGGGTGGCTCCTTAATAGCCACGGTTCGTGTGGTCGTGCTGCCACCACTGGTCGTTCCTCTTGTTGTTGCCCACGAACTCATCCTTTGCCCACCAGTTTCCCTTCTTGCCGACATCGAGACCATCGTGGCGGGGCATGTTGTGCTTCGGGTTGCGGTCCTCGGCTGGATCGTAAACCTTGTTCAGCTTCGTCGCAAGTTTGTTCCACTGCGAGAATTCCTTCTCAGCCAGACCGGAAAGCTGCGAGGCTCCCAGCTTGGCGTCGCCCGGAAGCGCCTGAAGCTTTGGCTCGTAAACCTTGCCCCACACCCGCGCCTCCGACGCGGGCATCGACTTCGTCGCGAGCATCTCGAGCTGTCCCTTCGCCTTCACGGGCGTCTTGCCCTTGGAAGCCGCCGTCTTGCCCTTGGAAGCCGCCGTCTTGGCCGTCATCTTCTGAGCAGCCTTCTTACGCTGCGCGCGCGCCGCCAGAATCTGGTGCTCCATGGCATTGCGACGAGCGAGCGCAAGCGCACGCTGATGCATGTTCTCGATCTCGAGACCGCGGATTGCACGCGGATCGACTGCCCGCAACTGACCGTTGCTGTCGCGCATCACCAGCATGTGTGGTGCAGCCTCGGGGATCGCCCTCAGCATCTGTGGAGCAGAGCGCGCTGCAGGCGGAATGTACTGCGGGAGCGGAACGCCCTCAGTGTAGTCCGGAGCAATGCCCTGGTAGATCGGGTTGCGAGTGATCGCATCGGCGAAGTTGCCGAACGTCTTCTCGTCGTCGCCAAGCAGGACATTGGGGACGAGCTCTGCGTCAGCATAACCTCCCGGAGCCGGGTTGTAGGCGTAAAGAGCCTGTGGAACAGAGCGCGCCGCAGGCGCAGGCGGAATGTACTGCGGGAGCGGAACGCCCTCAGTGTAGTCCGGAGCAATGCCCTGGTAGATCGGGTTGCGAGTGATCGCATCGGCGAAGTTGCCGAACGTCTTCTCGTCGTCAGCAAGGAGCGGATCCGGGATGAGGTCAGCATCAGCATATCCTGCCAAAAACGAGGATACTTAGAAACACAACAAGCACAGAATTCCAATGTCTGATCTTCAACGTGCACCGTCAGGTGTTTCCAGCATTTGCTGGACAAATGATTTACATGGCAGGACTTGTGTCGGAAGCGTACCACCGGGGGCCGGGTTGTAAGGGTATAGCATGTAGACGCGGCCACTCCGCGGATCCATCACCTTGGTTCCCGCCTCCTGGCTCGCCTGTGAAAAGGCAGTCCACGATTATGGTGGGACTGCCAGAAAATTTCTAAATTACACACGGATGACCTTTCCTTGATCGGAGACGCACGACTTACGGGCTCTGGAAGCCAACGAGGGGCAAAATGCTACTGCAGGCGCCGGAGAGTTTGTGTGCACCTGGTTAACAGGCTTGAGGACTGGTGCGGTGTCCAGGGCATGGCGAATGGCCTCGTAGCGGCCCTTCATGACCTGAGATACGAAAATGCTCAAATGAAAAAGTCGATGCGTCCACATGCATTAGTGGGCCGCAGTGCAGCGCGCCAGGGCGTCTAGCTCATTGCGAACCGCGACGTGAAGATGCACGCTTCTCCTACATGCATCTCAGTACGCCTCTCCATGCAGATATTTTCATTGTTAATGAGGCAGAACATGATGCGTTTTCCAGAATCGGACAGCTACCTCCACGCGCTTGAGGTCGTGCAGCTTGGTGTGCTCCTCCTTGAGGTTGCCATCCTTATCTTGCCAGAGGGCGTGCATGTCCTTCTTCAGAGCGGCACCCACCTCATTTTCTGCCTTGTGAAGCTGAGCCTCCTTGGCTGCAACTGCGTTGCGCACCTCCGCGCGCCACACGGGCGAGTGTGCGAGGGCCTGAGCCGTCACGAATGGAGCGGGCTCGACGACGTGCTCCAGGAGCCCAACACGGTTGCCAGTGCCGGCCATGAGCACACATGCCGAGGCGAGCAGCATCGCAGCGGAAATTGCCGCAACGGCCGCAACCGCCTGCTTGTGCGGGCTGAGGCCATCCCTCCTACCACCAAGCAAGGACACCATCGCCAACCTTTCCTGCAGTGAACGAAGGGGCAATGCAGTTGACTAAGATAATTCACCGTCTTACACCAAAATAATGGTTTTGTGAAACAGAAGCGCTTGCTTTCACTCAGCGAACAAGGGGACGACCAGAGCGAGAGAGCGAAGCTTTGCCCGACATGGCCGGTCCACGGCGCAAGTGCAGTCCGAAAAAAGGTGGTGCCAAAATTGGCAGCAAAGCAAAGCGCGAGGAGAATGCCATGGAGGACAGCGCCCAGAGGAAGGGCGAAGACCTTGAGACGAGGCTGGCTGAACACCTTCAGGTGTTTGCCTTTCGTCTAGATTCGCTGGATTCCTGCTTTTTGTGCTGCGCGCGACTGACACAGCGTGGATCCTTCGCTGCGGACAGTGTTCGGTTTGCCTCGAGGTGATGCACCGGGCAACAGCGATGCTGCCGTGCTTTCACCGTGCCTGTGCGGGGTGTACGTCCAAGGCATTGGTGAACGCTGCGACTTGCCCCACCTGCCGCGCAGATGTTTGCCCCGCCCGCATGCCAGTGCCATGAGAGGTGGTAACTCGCAGCGCCCACGCAACAGAGCAGCAGGAAGATCATGACGCTCTGCGAGGTCCTTCGCAGGTAGAAGACGTGAAGGCCGACCACGTTGTGCGTGAGGTTATCAGTGAGCTGCAGACAGCAAACCCGAAGCGCAAGCGCGAGGCTTCGGATATCACGGAGTTAGATGCAGCCGAAAAAGAGCTCGACGGACGTTTGAAGAAACACAAGCGTCGGCGCTTGTGTATCTTCTCCTCAACGGATGTGGACGAGGACGACGATAGCTACTCCGACGGCAGCGATTCAGACTGGTCAGACGTTTCAGGATCCGACATAGATGTAACCCACCTTGACGAAGCAACGGGGAACTTGCTGGTCGCGGTTGCAAACTTTGAAGATTTTGATGAGCTGGAGGAGTTGCTGGAGAGTGGTGCAAACGTGAACGGGCAGGATGGCGCAGAGCGCACTGCGCTGCATCACGCAGTGCTAGAAGATCTCGACGAGGTGATTGAATATCTTGTCAACGCCGGTGCAGATACCGAAATTGTTGATTCGAACGGGGAGACGCCTCTCATGGTGGCGGTAAACGTCCAGAGTTATGAATGTTTAGAGAAGCTGCTTGAATGTCATGCCAACGTCGAAACCGCAGGGTTCGATGGGGACACCCCGCTACATTCAGCGGCAGAGCAGTGTAATGAGGAGATGCTCTTAACGTTGTTGTCTTTCGGTGCGAACGTGGATGCACGCAACGCGGAAATGCTCACGCCGGTCATGGCCGCAGTGCAAGACGGGGAAGATGACGATTTGGCTGCACAGGTGGTACGGACACTCATTCAGAATGGTGCGGATTCCGGGGCGAAGGATTCACATGGGTACACGGCGCTGTTGAGGGCTGTTGGCCGCAACATGGTCGACTGCGTGACGGAGCTGGTCTCTGCCGGCGTCGACGTAAACGAGACTGACGCATCCGGCTGGACAGCCCTCCATCAAGTGTGCCTCAGACATACTGCAGACGAGGACGATGGCGGGATCGAAATAGTCGAGTCTCTTGTCTCTAGCGGTAGCGCCGACGTCAACGTGGTCACCCGTGACAGAATGTCTGCACCCATTATATTTGAAGCCCCTTTCCCCTTTCTCCCCGCCCCCCAATTTTTCCGCACCAAATTCTGACCGCACCTTTTATGACACTTCTGTTGCGCGGATCAACATAGGAAGGAGACGCCCTTGCATATCCTCATAAGGTCGGGCTTCGGAGAACACGACCCTTCAGACCGCGGCTTCGTTCGCCGCAGTGTTGCAATCATGCGCCGCTTGCTTGACGCCCAGGCTGACTGCAACGTGCCTGATTATCGTGGCGCGAGACCCTTGCACATCCTTGCCGGGAGTCGTCATCTCAGCACGGAAGAGATGAAGGACGGAATCGAAACTCTTCTCCGCGCGGGAGCCGATCCGGCGCTGGAAGATGACGAGAAGAACACTGCTGCTGACCTCGCTGAGGACCAGGCCATCAAAGCACTTCTCAGTCGTGAGCAATCAGCCACGCGCCGAAGAAACGCCGAAGCACGTACGGCTCGATCGTCGGCACGCCAACCGGCTCGTGCCAGAGCGACCGGCAGGGTAGAAAGGAGCACAGGAGCTTCTCGCAACGCAAGGGGGACTTCGACGGAGGGAAGGACAGCAGCGGGTCGACTTCGGTCTAGGAGCTAGTTTGAGAATGGTGGAGGAAAGGATTCCACTGTAATTACATTCGTTTTTTCCCAACACCATCAGCAGTTTCGGTTCAGCACGCCGTTGGATAGATGCGGCTTCTCAGTCGCAAAACCGACCAGTTGGAATTCATACAAGTGCAGTCAACGACTGTGAAATTGCTTTGACTCTCTCCAGTGTCTTTTCCCGATCCGGCTCAAACAACAAAGCCTCGAAGCGCTGTTGAAACTTGTCAGGGTGCCACCTGCGTGTAGCAAGAAAGTTCATCTTTCCTTGCTAACGGCGACGCATACTTGTCGATCAAACCAGTTGGGCATTTTTACCTTCGAAGTGCTTCCCGAACCATTTTCTTCTTCGCAGCAGCATCATTGACGAGCTGCAAAATATCTCAATTACGCTTACAATTCATGTGTTCCCGCAACCGAGCCACTGAAGTCAGTTGACACAGAGTTTGAGGATTTGCAGGAGAATTGTACCTGTATGGGCAGCATGAGGGCCTCCATCGCGAGGTCTCCACCTTCCGGTGGTTCAGGCCAGGGAATATCGCGGTATCTCAAGACTTCCTTCTTCGCAGCTTTTTTCATGAAAATGTCCCATGATCCAGCCTGCCGGCAACACTTTTTTTCTCTCAGTTCTGCAGACTGTGAGAAACTATCCTGCAATTGTGCCAAACTTGCCTGAACTGCCATCCTTTCTTGATAGCCATGTGCTCCTCCAAGCCCCCAAGGACCAAACTCCTTCCCACGAGAATTGCTGCTGGTTGTCCCCGTATCGCCGCCGGAATCCGCACCTGCTGCACTCCGGCCACCTCTTTCCCATGCGAATCCACCTTCTTGCTCCGGCCCTGCATGGCCTCACTCAATGATTGGGAGGTTGTTCCCTGATTGGGAGACTGACAAAATTCGACACTCCAGGTTTAGTTTGGTTCTGGAAAAATACCTTGCCAACGTGGCTTTGGTGGCGAATGCCTAGATGGCCCAGTAGTGCTTCCACTCTCCTTCGCATGCGCTTTTGAGGAGGTTGAGTTGCCCGTTGCATCCTTGCTTGCAAATCGATGATGTCGCTCGCGCATCTGCACCCAACAACGTCTCGGGAGATTATTCAATTGACGGTTCAGGTTATCACCACACGTGTGGAAGATGCTGAAAGGGTTCACCTGACGGCCAAGTTCAGCCCACCAGTCCTCATCTCCCAGCTCATCGTCTACCTCGGCCCAATCGAAGATGCCACCACCCATTGCAGGGCCTTCCTCCAATCGTGAACCCCACCTGTATGCGTCAATTTGTTGGGTATCATGGGCGCGCCAGTGCGAACGAACCTCAGGATTCTACTGTCGCGACTCACCCCTGGGTAGCCCAGCCCTCGAGGTGCTCGAAGGAGCTCTCCTCTAGGATTTTCTCGCGCCATTCCTTGTCTTGCCTCTCCTGTACCTGTCGCCACTCCCTTTCCTGTGCCACGCCCGCGCCCACAGGTCGCGGATAAGGTTCACTGAGATCACCGTCGGTCCAAAACATGACCCTGCAAGAGCTGGACTAGACCCTGTAGGTCAAGAGGTTTGCGTCGTGGGCAGGGACCTCCTCAACGAGGCGGCGCGCCTTTCTCAGCTGTTCTACTCTTTGGCGTTTCACTTCCTCTTCCTGCCCCCGTTCGCGCATTGCAGCGCCGAGGCCCATGGCGACTGGGCGCTCGCCCGCCTCGTTTTCAACCTCCTGCAGTGCACCCCTCTCCACGAGAAGCTCCGCTACCGCCCACTGCTGTGCCCGACAAGCTGCGTGGAGTGCCGTGTCGCCCAACGCGTCCACTGCATCAACGTCCGCACCTCGTCTGCGCCCACCGTTCCCGTGGCACACTTTTTGTCAAATGGATAGAGTTGCTCAGCACGGCGCACTGTTTGGGACTGACTGGCTGTGCGCCTGGCCGCCGGGTGAAGGGGCAACCGGATGAGAAGAAGCGCGAGCTGAAAGTGACCTTGCGCTGCAGCCAGGTGTAGCGCCCTCCGCCCGCCGCTCCCTGCGCTGCCAACGGAGACCAGCCACGGTCGTTTCCCCAGGCGCTTTTCGACTTTGAGAAAAAGTCCCCTGTCGACGTCTTTGAAGAGCTTAGCAGCCTCATCGGCGGGATCGCGATGCTCTTCCCGGGACCTCTTTCGTTCGTGTCGCTCAACTTTTTCGTTGCGCCTCGTTCGGTCATCTTCGGCGCTGGAATCGCTCGAAACGTCTCCTTTCTCTCTGCGCTTCTTTCTGCTCGATTTCCCCCGCTTCTTGTGCTTCATCTTCTCGCATTTCCGTTGCTTTCCACTCTTTTTGTCTCGGTATCGATAATCGTCCCCATAATCGTCAGAGGATTCGCTCCTGCTTGCTCTCCCAGCTGTCACCTGCTCGTCGTCTGCTTTCTCCATGTCTGCCACCAGAAAGACGTCGACGTCGACGAAACTAGCGAAGGATGCCTTTCAAAGGGTCGAAAATGTGTTGCGAGGACGCGGGTTTCTGGGAGGGAGAAGTGACGTACGCAAGATCGAGCTATTCTGGGACCGGCCTGCAAGACAAGGCCCGCCTTGCTCGCTGGCCTCACAACCTAGGGTGGAAAGGCCCGCCGCGGGTGCGCATCACCACTCGGAGAGTGATCCCCGTCCAGGTAGTATGGCTATTTATTGTATGTGTCCAGAACAGCGGTTTTGATCAACTCGCCAAGATTACAAACCAACCGCTCATCCGACCCACAAGAAGGGAGTGGGGGGGCCCTCTACTGGTAGGGGCTCCCGTGTGGCAAGTCCCTCAGTGGGCTGCAAGTCCATTCTTCGTCGGACCAGCTGGAGGATTGTCCAGCAGCCTACAAAGTCGAATCGTGCAGAAGGTGACCTGCCCAGGAGGAGGTTGCAGGGGGCAAGTTTGGACGAGCAGGCGTGCCAGGACTAAGTGAGTGCTGACAAATCATGGGAGACGACGAGAAAAAATATGGCGACAAAGAGACGGAGATCCCTGGTCCGGCCAATGCGAAACGAGGATGCCGCGACATTTTGTGCGTCATCATCTTCCTAGTGGTCGGCTTCCCAGCCCACAGTTTCTCGCGGGTTCGCTCGAACTCGGGTGGGAAAAGCGAGACTAGACAGTGGAGAAGAACTGGGCCCCATACCGCAGTCAGGAAGTGGCCGTGGTGAGAAGGGTGTGGGGGGGCACGGGAGGGAAATTGCCTCCCTCCCCCCCGGGTCCTCTGGCTGCCAGCTGGTCCCCTGAAGGAATGGTCTCCTAGAGGAATCGACAGCTGTTTCTCTGTGCGGAGTGTGAGCAGCGTGAGGTGAAGGATTTCCAGTCTCCTACTCGAGGCAACGCGGACTTCGTCTCGGGGTTTAGCACTTCTTGCTTCGGTGTCCAAACATTTGACATGCGAATTGTCTGGCAGGCATGGCTGGCTTGGATTATCCTTGCGGCCATGGCCGTGACCGACGGTTGTCCCCAAGACTGCAATGACCCCCAGAAGCTGATTTATGGGTCCCCCGCCCCGCCATACCTCTGCTTTTCCATTTTGCGGGGCGTTGTGCCAGAGCACCTTTAGGATTTTTCTGTCACCATCCTCAGCAAGATCCCGCTGCAAAGAGGATGGTAATACATATTGGCCAGTGAAGGCCGCGTTTCATTCCGTTGGTTTTCTGTGTATTGCACGACGGTCGTACGTAACAGACAATGACAATGTGCAGATTCGATTCGAACGGGTGCATGTGCGGCAAGAACTGCAGCACCACGGGTCAGGGGGACAACACAGACAAGTGGAGAATGTACCTGCCAGATCCCCGCACGCCCGACTTTCGCATATGTGTCAAGACGTGCCCGTCAAGTTTTGCATTCGACAAGAACGGGTCAACAACTGCTGGTGTTTTCCGCTGCCCGCGAGACGTGTGCAAGGTCAGTGGGCAAGATGAAGAGCAATTCTTCAATCAACGGACGAGCGGCGACGCCCTCAGCGGGCTGGGCGCTACGGATAATTGCTTTTTTCCGACCTCAAACTCTAGTGACTGCTGGTACCCCACATACCCATCTGCCGACGTCTTTTTCAAGTGCGTTCCGACCCTCCCTGCGAATCTTTCGGCGGACCAGCTCGAGCAGCTCTCGGCCGTCGGGTTGCCTGTGGAAGGAGAGGACTTTGCGCAGGCACTGAATTTCATTTCGAATCCGGCGGGTGAGATTGGCACCCTCACCTCGGAGCTCATGTCGACCTGGCACGTCATCGCCGCAGGTTGTGGCCTTGCCGTGGTCATGGGATTTGTTTTCCTCGTTTGCATTCGCTTTCTAGCAGTGCCATGCACATGGATCACCCTCGTCGGCCTACTTTTGGCGCTGGTCTCGGCAACCCTTCTTGCCTTTGACCGCACTGGAAAGATCCAAATTATTTCCCAACTCGACGCCGTGACTGGTCAGAATATCTCGGCCTTAGCTGCTCAGGCCGACTCGTCGTTTGCCGAGGCGGGCATATCAGATGGTCTGATGGAGGTAATCTCGTATGCACTGGCTGCGGTCTCAGCAGTTTACCTCCTCGTCATGATTTTTATGTTCAAGCGGATCCTTATCGCTGTCAAGGTTATTGTCGAGGCCGCCAAGGCTGTGTCGGCGATGCCATTCCTCGTCTTGCAGCCAATCTGGACTTTCGCCTTCCTCATTATTTTGTACGCATGGGCAGTCGCAGTCACGATGTACCTGATGTCTGCGGGAGAATTTGATCCGAGCACGGGCACGTTTGTCTACCGTGGAGGCACGTGCACCGCGGACGTTACAGACTACGGCATCAATGCTACCGCCAACGTGGTTCTGATTTCACTCACCCTTGGATCACAGGTGCGCATGAAGCGCGGCCAGATATCAGTGGACAGCGGTGCCACATGGGCAACTCTGAGCGGCGCGTCAGTCGATGCCTCAGCAGACCCAGCGGCTCTGAAGTTGAGTCATGATGATTTGAAAGGTACCGGCTGCAAATGGGACCACTTGTTGATGGCCGACCGCTGCACTGGGAATACAAATACGACCTCGGCGGCGGCAATGTCCGTTGGCGGGTGCCTTGGGACTCTCTCGCCCAACAACTGCTCAGACGACACACTCAATAAGGACTACTTTGCGGCTCTAGGTGGCGTCAATGGCACCATCTCTTGGAACGCAACATTAGGGGAGATCAAGCTGTGGATTCAGGAGGGCCGAGTGCTGGGCCCGGGCACCATCACAATCGCGGCGAGCATTCGGCGCTGCACGAATGCTGGCTCGTGTGGCACGTGGGATTTGGCAGGTGGCACGACCGGTTCGACAGACTGGGCGTGGAACGTTCGTTCAACTGATGTGCTGTCGCATTACAATGTGAGCTACCTCGAGGCGGTGCGTAAGTGCAACGTGCTGGGGACAACGGCAAAAGCGCTCCCTGCAGTGATCAAGCAGAAGCGGACGGAACAGGTTGCTGCCGGAATGGCAGACTTGAACGAGGTCCCGGAGATTCTATTCGACACTCTTCCAACAATCGATAACTGGCGCTCGTTCATCCCAATCCCGCTAGACGGTACCACCTACAACTACCTCTGCCTCTTCCACCTCTTCATGTTCCTTTGGACTCAGAACTTTGTGAGCTCCTCGGGCTACTACGTGATAGCAGGCGCGGTCGCAACCTGGTACTGGACCATGGACAAAATGCAGCTTCCGCGTTTCCCGATCACCGGTGCGTGCTACCGCTACATACGCTACAACCTCGGTACAGTCCTCGTCGGGTCTTTCATCATCGCTGTCGTGCAGTTCATCCGCATCGTGATGAATTATTTCGTCAGTAAGTGCGAGGGCATGAAGGAAAACCCAGCTGTAAAGGCGATCATGTGCGTCGTCAACTGTTGCCTCTGGTGCCTCGAGAAGTTCATCGGTTATATCAACAAGAACGCATACATCATGTCTGCTACCCACGGCTACGGCTTCTGTAAGGCCGCCTTCAAGGGCTTCATGCTTCTCATGCGGAATATCTTGCGAGTAGCTGCGGTCAACGCAACGGCGATAATCATTCTGCTCTTCGGCAAGCTTTTCATTCTTGCGGGCAATGTGGCTGCCGTGTACTTGATCTGCACCCAGTATGCTGTGCAGCTTCAGCTGGAGGGTGGTGCGCCTGTGCTGACCCTGGTCATCGTCGGTATCTGCACGTGGTTCATTGCCTCATCATTTCTCTCGACCTACTCCGCAGCGATTGACACCATCTTTCTCTCGTTCCTTTACGACCAGGAGGTCAACGATGGGAAGGACAAGCCCTACTTTATGGCGGCTTCGCTGCAGTCTGCCATCGGAGTCAAGAACAACCAGGTTGCGCCCGACAAGTGAGATGTTGCGAGATGACAGCGGTGGTGGGAGACTGTAGCATATCCGGGTGCATCACTGGTTTGGACGATTGTCGTCAGCTGGGGACGGGTGCGGGAGTTCATGTCAGCTGGCGAGGTTGGCCCCGTCGCAGTGGCACCACGCCCGACGGCCCACCTCAAGTCGTCCAGGGGCATCTGCCCAATTCATGCTCCATCACGCTGCGACCCCGCCACGATTGTTCTCGATCGATTACGCTCCTCGTAGCGTTCGTTTGGGATGGAATTCCACACGACATCGCGACTCAAGTGACGATGTCGCAGAGATGCAGCTCCTCTAGCAACGATTATGTATTTCAAATAAAGAGAGAACAGAGGGGGCCCAGTGTTTCCCGGTGAGGCGAGTGCCCGATTTTGAACTTTACAAACTCCCCTTTCCTACATCCGGTAACGAAGCGCAGGCAGGGTGGTGGAGTCAAGGGTGCGACGGAGGGTTCGACCCGCGCAAAGGACGGGTGCTGCGGCCTCCACTTTTTTGGCCGTCGTTTGTGCTTTCTCCGCTGCTATCATCCTGACGGCAATGTCAGTGCATGCAGCGCTGCCACCACGCTCTGGAACGTGGGAGCGCGACGTCGCGGCTGGCTTGGAGCGTTTCGGGCACTTTGCGTTGCACCCATGGCAACACCGTGTACTTTGTGCATGGCGAGACGGTCGTGATTGCCTCGTGCTCTCAGGAACGGGCAGGTGCTGCCACGCAGCCCCAGCTGCGCCGAAACTGTCCCGGGTCCATTCCATGCGCAGCGTTCCCTCCCCTGGCACGGCACCAGGCACGCCTCTGGTGCGCCTTGAAACATCTCCTACTAAGGTGCTGCGAGATCAGTGGGGACCTTCTGATGGGTGGGGATTGGTGGCTTGTTGGCAGCGGCAAGAGTTTATGCTTCCAGCTTCCAGCACTGCTGGCCAGAGGAACGGTGGTGGTCATCTCGCCGCTAATATCGCTGATGCGCGACCAGCATGCCCAGATGCAAGGGATTGGGATCCGATCGTGCTTTCTAGGATCGGCGCAGACTGACGCGAGCGTGGAGGGAGACGCACTCTGTGGGCGATACCAGCTTATTTATGCATGCCCCGAGACGGCACTGCGGATCAGCTCAGGGTTGGCGGCCCTTGAGATATCTCTGATCGCAGTGGATGAGGCGCATGTCGTATCGCAGTGGGGCCATGACTTTCGTCCAAAGTACCGCCAGCTTGCGGGACTTGTGCAGACGCTACGATGCGGTCGCCTTGCAAATGCGAGTGTTCCGATCATGGCGCTGACAGCAACTGCAACCCCGCGCGTTCGCGAGGACATGATCGAGACGCTCGGCCTTCGTTCCCCACAAACTTGCGTGAATTCATTTCACCGACCAAACCTCGCTTTTCAGGCCCAGCCCACGCCCAGGACACGCGCAGTCGGTTGGCCAGCAGGCCACAACAGACAGTAGGCCGCTCTTCCCCCCTCATGGTTTTCAGAGATTCTGAGCGTGCTGCCTCTTGGAGATCGACCCAGCCCATAATTACTAAAGGATCTTTGACCCGGCCTGTGTAGGTGCGACACGCGGTGACAGATACGCTGGAGACTCTGGAGAGCGACCTTGCGCCACTGCTCGCAGCCTGTTGTCCAGACCTTGCCACTGCCCCACGGACGCTCCAGGCGCCGCTCGAGCGCTTTGTTACTCGCCAATCGAGGAAAGATGGGTCATTGTTTGTCCAGAATCGTCACAAAGAGGTTGCACGAACAAGAAATGAGTGGCGTACAGGCGAACTGGACAGGTCTGCCTCAGGCACTCAGGATAGCATGAGCATACATGGGGGCGTGGGAAGCGCAGCGGGAGATCATCGATCTTTACACGTGAACTCAAGTGCCACGTGTCCTGCATGTGGGGCACTGGTCACTGTAAATGCGAGAGAAAGAGCAGACGCGGCTGTTGGGAGACACCTTGACAAGGGTTGCCAGCAGCAGGGACATGAGGGTATCGGAGACGGGAAGCAAGGTAGAGGAGACGGGGGAAAGAGCGGACAAGCCGTAGAGGGTTGCGGGAAGATTGATGTGGTGGTTCTCTCTTCAGACGATGAGAGTGTGCAAGACACCTGTGAGCCTCCGAGGAAACAGCCGCTCGAGAAACCTTTTCGCGCATTTGGATCACGCTCGCACAAAGACGGAATTGCGCAGCTAGATGGGGCAGAGGGAGACGAAATGCAGGGTGAGGGACACGAAAATCATGGTTCCTGGACAAACCGCGCTACGGCTGGCGATTGCGACCCAGGAGAGTTTGAGGAAGGGTCAGACTCTGAGGGCGAGTGGGAGAGCGAAGGGGAAAGCGAAGGCTGTACGGAAGAAGGTTCTGTCGTCGACAGCATGGGCGGATGTAGCTCTCTAGAAGAATTGGGCGACGAGTCATCGGCAGCACTTCAAGAGCGCAGGTACGACGCAGAGTTCCACGAATGGTGCGAGGGAGTAGGTGGCGAAAATGAAGATGGTGGTGCAGTTGGTGGCGAAGACTGGACAAAGCGCGGGGGTGTCGAGGCTTCTTGTGAGGATTGGGGAGAGAGCAGAGAGCTACTGGAGCAACTTGGTGATATCTCAGACACCGAAATCGAGCGAAATTCGTGCAGAATACCTACTAGCAGTGCTGTGCAGGAGAGTTCAGGAGGCGGCGTCTCCATTGTGTACGCTCCAACTCAGGTCCTCACGGAGGATATTGCTGCGCGGCTGCAGGCGCAGGGCTTGCGCGCTGAGGCGTATCATGCAGGCCTAAATCGTGGGCGCCTGCAGCGAGTGCAAGTGGCGTTTCGCCGCGGGGAGCTCTCCGTAGTGGTGGCCACAGTCGCCTTTGGCATGGGCATAAACAAGGCAGACGTGCGCAATGTGGTGCACTACGGCTGGCCGCAGTCGCTGGAGCAGATGTTTCAAGAGGCCGGACGTGCAGGCAGGTGAAAGGCGCTGCATCCATAACTGCCTCGAATCACAATAGTTGAGTCTCTAGGACAAGGGTTCCCGCTGCCCTTATTGTGCTGCTGCTGCCAACTTGCCGCAGGACGGAGGGACGAGAGGTTCTCGAGGAACTGTGGAAAGTATCGAGTTGCGCTTGAGAATTGAAACCATACGCTTGAGGAGTAACTTGGCATTCCTTCTTACCAGGGACGGTCGACAAGCCAACTGTGTCCTCTTCGCCAATCTGGCAAAGCTACCAAGCCTCCTTCCGTCGAAGTCAATCTCCTTCCCACTGCCGCGCTCTGTGTCTCCTCTCGCAACCTGTCTCGCCAACAGCTGCAGATGTGAGAGTGGTCGACGCAGGTGTGGGGCGGCTCAGCAGCAGGCTCGCCTAGCGGGGCTGTCGGCGGTGTACCACTATGCGATGCGTTGCAATACTTGTCGCGCAGCACAGGCACCTGCCATCCATCACAAGACCCCTCCAACGAAAGGCAGCCCCATGGTGCATCTTGAATGCAATATTAGGTCTTGGGCGTTGGGCTGAAATTCAAGCTTTCCGCCCCGGGGTGCAGCTCCTCCAACACTTCGGCGAGGACTCACAACGAACCCTGCCTGGCGGGTGCGGCGCGTGCGACACTTGCGTGCAGGGCCCGAAGCCTGACGAGAATCTCAGCCATGAGAGCGCTGCACTGATGGCCGAGATTTTACGCTCACGTGCCACGCGCCCGGGCGAACCAGGCTACCGCGCCGCACTCAAGGTTTGCACCCTTCTAGGGCCTTGGGTGCTCTCGCGCAGGGGGGGGGGGGGGGAAGTCCCCCCCCCGTTTGCCGCTCGGTTAACGTTTGCGTTGGCTGGGCAGTCGGGAAGTGCGTCAGCCGCCGACGGTAGTGCTCGGCTGAGCGATATCGTGAAGCGACTCACTGCTCCGCCCCTACCTGAGAAACTGGGCGACCAAGCCGACAACGCTCAACAGAGAGTAGGCGGCTGCGGCGCAAGCGAGACTGCTCGCCGCGAGCCGCTGCTTCCGCCTCGTCCCGCACACTTCTGGAGAGGCCTCGCAAGGTTTATCATGGGCCTCATTCCCCAGCAGCGCCAGGCGAGGGCTGTGGACCTTCGTGGCACTCAGTGACGCCCGTGCGCGGGTGGCAGGCTGCTGCGAGATCAAGGGTTGCTCGAGCAGGACCCTCGCGCCCCGCCCCCGCGAAGTGCCACACAGCTTTCTTCCCCTGCGCTGACCGCTGCTGGGAACGCATTTCTCGCCGCGCAGCGTCGCGCGGAGGGCCGAGGTCCCAGGGATTTGTCGCTCGCGGAGCACAGCACGCACCCCAAGAATTTCAACTCGGTCCGATTGCTCCGTGCGGTCCGCGCGGCTGATGGAGAGAAAAACGCCGCGCCCGAACATCCCTCTGCGCCCTCGGTGGGGGTGGCGGGGACCGCGGCAGTGCCGGAGCTCTGGCTGCGGCCTGAGGCAGACATGCTGGTGAGTGAAGGCTACTCGGGCGGCGCGTTAGCCGCTCGGTGGAAGCGTAAAGCCGCAGCAAGTAGCGGCAGGCGTTCCAAGAGCCGCCCCCGCAAGCGTCGCCGACGCAAAACAACGAAGAAGGTGACGCGAAAGGCAGGACCCTGACAATTTCGTGTTGATGGATTACGCTGGAATAATCTCGTGTAGATCCGCGAGTGAATGCAGGTAGGTTTAAAGACGTGCAGTGCAACGTAAATTGCGGCGTGCCGCTGCCCCCCACACCCTCTGTCGCTCTCCTCGCTCCCCCACTCTCACCCTTCACTCTCTCGCTCTCTCACTTGCCTTCCCCCTCTTGCGCGCGCAAGAGGAACTCCCCATTCTCGGAGAGACTCTCAGATGAGCGTGATACTTTCCGTGCCGTCAAGTACCGCTCGTCCAACTAGTGTGAGCCCCCCGTCTCTGTTCGGACCTGCTGTGTTTAAATCTTGCCCTGGTACGGCTGGTTGCCGAGCTTTTGCCGGAGCTCCGCAAAACTCATGGGCAACGACTCCACCTTGGCAAGAAGCGCCGCAACGGGGTCTTCGGGTTCCTCCATTATCAGCGTCTGCGGACAGTGTGTCGGTTATGCGCGATCTGGCCGTTCCGCTGCCGTATCCCGCCGCTGTGCGCTCTGAAGCGACGGGGCTGAAGAGGGGGCATGCTAGTCCAACAGTAGCAGGAGGTGGGAGGGCAGGAGGGCTAACCTGAAGAAGATACTGAAACACGCGATCCATCCCATGGTGGTTGCGGTAGTTGTCCATGTCCTTGATTGGGTCCCCCGTCTCCTCGGGCGCTTCCTGCTCCACAGCGACACCCTCCACCATCTTCCAACGCTCAACGACCTCGCTGGTCAGTCAAAAACTGCTAGCTGGGAACTCCGACCCGTTTTGGAGCCCGGCCTCGGTGCTTTCACCCACACATGGAATGTGGGGACGGAAAGTGCACGGTTGAACGCCCTGCGGACACTCGAGGTGTGGCGGGATCGGCAAAACATGCGGACGAGGTGCTTGTTTTCTCGCGCGCCGTGTGTGGGCTCTGCTGGATTTGCAGGTCGCCCGCAGCAGGACCCATTCGGAGCTGGCGTGCCGCCGGGTTTCTCTGCTGCGCATTCTGACTGATCTCAGTTTCTTGCCTTCATTGGGCGTCACCACACAAGATTGCCAACATTTGGCTGGCAGACTCACGTTCCAGCTTGAGACCGCCTGACCACCTGCACTGTTTCCGGCAGATTCCACTTCTGGACCGCGGGGGTAGACTATGTAGTGCTTGATGTCGACAAGAACGATTCCTGGATCGAGGCGATAGAGCGCAACGGATACCGGGTCCCACCCTCTGTACTGAACGCGCAAGTGCGCCGGCGTAAGCCTTGCGGTCCCTGATCTGAGAGCTACAACGCAGGGGGGAAGCTTCAAGCTTCCCGTCGTGGTGCATGGCGATAAGGCCTGGTGATCCGCTCACTCGCTCCACGGACAGCGGTCCAGTGAAGTCGCGCTGAAGCTGCCAGCGGTCTTCACGCTGAAGCGCGGGCGGCGCAGGTGGGATATCACGGACCACGCTGAGCTAGCGCGGGATTTAAAGCAGCGCCAGAGAGGCGCGTCTAGTAGAGGCGAGCAAGACCAAGGTGCACGAGAAGGAGCTCCGCCCTAGGCCCTCTCAGTTTTTCTGCAGATCTAATGAAGCTGAGAAACTTGCTGGATGTAGCGAGGCCCGGATCTGGGTTTGCCCTTGCGACACGTTTGTGATGCGCGCACCTCTTCTCGTGCATGATGACTATCCCAACGTTTCGGCGAAGTGGGCTGCGATATAGCAGGTGACGTTGGCCGTGCAACCATGGACTGGCCATCCCATCTTGCACTCAACCTCTCCATTCAACTAACCCGCCGGAGCGCGCTTGCTGCCCACAGCGCTGCGCTTGCAATAACTCTATCACGCAGGCACGATCAGGTTGTCCTATTCCTGCAGGATAGCAAAGCGGCGTAGACCAGCTTTCCCTTCTCGCGACAGGGTCCAGCCTTCTCCATGCAAACAGACCATTCCTGCATCCGCCGAATTCCTTGAGCACGGGGCAAGGCAGCCAGGAGGGAATTGCACCCGCAATGCAGAATCACGCGGTCGTTGCCTCAACTCACGCAAACAGGAAGGTCTCAGGGGTTGACCTCAGCGCAGAAGCAAGTTCCCTTGCCGTCGCGGCATTGTCCAACCTTGCCAAAGTTGTGGTCTACGCACTCGTAGTAGCGCGAATTGCACGCCTCCGCCAATTTTTCGTTGCACGTCGCGAAGGCATCCCCCAACAAAGAGGCTGCGACGACGAGCAGGCACACCAACCTCAATGCTCGGGGACCCTCCATGGCGGCCTGGATTTGATGGTCCGACAGGTCCTCCTACTCCCCCCCCCCCCCCC
>ENA-UOXV01000938-UOXV01000938.1-marine-metagenome-genome-assembly--contig:-NODE-938-length-41892-cov-5.858355_pt1 | contig 41892 bp, 33 predicted proteins | sample MGYA00238165_ERZ766961 | MGnify/ENA primary metagenome ERZ766961 (study PRJEB28924, sample SAMN03173240) | marine metagenome | biome: Marine; feature: Water; material: Subsurface seawater | place: North... | reverse complement strand
AGCAGCGGTAATCGCAATATCTGTGTGCTGTGGGGTGCCTGGCCTTTTTTGTGTCCAAAGCTTAGAAAAAAATAAGCATAACTGAAAATTTTTTACAAGTTTCGCTTGCGTGATTTGAATAACGGGGCAAGAAAGATTAGTTCATTTTATGTCAAAGAATGCATATCAAGTAATAGCAAGAAGATGGCGCCCAAAGCAGTTCTCTGAACTGGTCGGGCAGGATCATGTTGTACAAACTTTAGGTAACGCGATTAAGATGGATCGTATCGCCCATGCTTATCTTTTCGTAGGTCCCCGTGGCACGGGTAAGACGACATCTGCTCGATTATTTGCAAAGTCTCTGAATTGGGAAGATGGTCCATCTTTAGAGGTACCTGAAGATTCAGATATTGGAAGTGCAATAATGGCAGGGCGATGTTTAGATGTTATTGAGATTGATGGGGCGTCAAATAATTCCGTTGATCAGGTGAGAGATTTAAGGGACGAGTGCCAATATGCACCTGCACAGTGTAGGTATAAAATCTATGTTATTGATGAGGTGCACATGCTTAGTCAGCAGGCATTTAATGCCCTGTTGAAGACCTTGGAAGAACCGCCACCACATGTGAAATTTGTTTTTGCTACCACTGAATCGCATAAAGTTCTTCCAACCATTGTATCAAGATGCCAACGATTTGAATTTAGATCGATTCCTGCACCTTTGATTGTGCAAAAATTACAGGAAATTTGTGTCGCAGAATCAATTGAAGTTGAAAAGGAAGCAATTGAAGCGATTGCCCGAATGGCAATGGGAGGTATGCGAGATGCACAAAGCATTTTAGATCAAATGATTTCGTTTTGCGGGAAAACAATTTCTCAGGCTGATGTCCTTGAGGTCTATGGCTTGGCCTCCAACGAGAGAATTTCAAATCTCTCTCAGTTTATTATTCAAGCGGATTATAATTCTATCATTGAATGTTCAGATTCATTTTCGGTTGAAGGTTTAGATTTTTATCGTGCACTCTTGGATTTGTCTGATACCTTTAGAGAATTACTGCTCAGTGCACTTCGTGAAACAGATTCTCGCGAACTCTGCTCGCCTGAGCAGTGCGTTCGTATCCTCGATGCATTACGCGAGGGGGAGGAATTGGTCCGAATGGGCTTATCTGAGAAAACAAATTTCGAAGTAACTCTTTTTCGGGCGGTTGAAGCGGGGAGAACGAGAGCTATTGATCATGTGATCCGTAAAATTTCTGGAATGATCCCCGAAGAGGCCAAAAAAAAAACTGAGTTGATCCAGCCAACTTTTTCTCCTGGAACGGAGAAGGTATCGGCATCAGTTGAACAGAGTAATGTAGGCGTTTCGCGAGAGTATGAGAGAGAAATCGAACCAACTGATGATGAATTACTTGTCCAGGAAGAAAGTTCCCTTCAGCAAGGAATAGAGCATAGTTTAGAGGACGCTGAAGCCTTATTGGATCAATCGAATCAAATCTCCAGTAGTATGCAAATGGAAGATGAAGCACCGAGGCAAATACTGGATCGCGAAAAAATCGAGGAAAAAATTGCAGATCTACCCAATGGTATCAGAACTGTTTTAGAAGAGAAGTTTAAGGCAGACTTTGTATCGATTGAAAAGATAGACGAGACTAAATTGATTTAGCTTAGCAACAAGGGGCAGTTAATTTTTAGTATGATCAACTATCCACCCGAATTCATCCTCCCTGAGCCAACCTTTCTTTTTCCCGTCCTTACTTCGTGCTAAGTACCAAGTTTTCCCATTTGAACTTTTATGAGTCTTATTATTACCGTCCTTCGCTAAATTAATAATTAGACTTTCACCAGGAATAATGGTGGTGTTCGCTGAGCTTTGAGCCCCTGCAAAACGTCTAAGAGAAATAGATCTTGAATTGTTGTTTTCGATTGAGGGTAGGTGAGTAACTACTTCCTGGTTTAATTCAGCTTGTTGGTTCAGGGATAATACAGTTGGATAAAAGGTTAATATTCCTAAGGGGGTCCACATTAATACAAAGTAAAATAAAGGCTTTTTATTTGTTTTGAAAAACAGGAAATAAAGAAAGAAGAGTAATCCTCCCCAAAATATTACAGTTGAGATAATAATCCAAAAAGACATAAAGTCTGTTGAAAGGTAGGTGTTCACAAAATTATTCGAGCTTCTAGGTATTTTTGCCATTTCGTAGGCAAATTCAAGGTTTGCCGAAAGTTCTGAATTTTTCGGCTGTAGTAAAAGTGCTTTTCGAAAATGTAATATCGCATGACCGAATTGTTCTTTTTTAAAATAAAGATTTGCGAGATTTCCATGTAAATTTGTGGAGTGGGATAATTTCGATGCTTCCAAGTAAAGCCTGATTGCAAGGTCTAGATCTCCGGATGCTTCTGCTCGGACAGCGTCATAAAATAGTCGGTCTTCTTGCCCCCAAATTAATTGTTGTGCGAATATAAAAAGATAAAAATAAAGAAATATGATCTTGATTTTCATTTAATTTTTTTCAGTAGGTCGTTCATTTCTCTATAAAGAGTCTCTAATGATTGGGTATCCTTTTCTGTTTCAGCAAACTCCTGATTGTCACTGGCAAGGAGAATCTTTTGAATTCCTGAAATTACCCCTTCATCATTTGAGCCTTGTTGCAGGAGCGAAGTTAATTCATGGCTTGAAAGCGAAGAGGGATTGGCATGTTTGTAAAAAGTTCCAATTTCGAGTCGCAATCTTTCTCTTGTAGCTCGAAAGAAAAGAGTCGCATCTTTATATTGAATGCATTCCTTCATTTGCTTCTTAAGGTTAGCTTGTTTTTGACGAAAAATATCCCTCCCTGATTGTTTTCTTTTCCACCCATAAAAACTAAGCCCAAATACACAAAGAAGTGGGACTCCCTGAAGAAGCCAAAAAAGTTTTGAATCTAAAAGAGTAAGGTTTTTAATATCTTTAACCCACTCTCCAGGTTCGTTTTCTGTTTGGAATAGATCAGTTGTTGCCACTTCGTTGAATGATTCGTTTTGTTTGTTTTCAGAAGGAGTTGGATCTACCCAGGTTTCACCCGGGTCCACACGAAGGGGGTGTGGATTTGTAGTAGAGGTATTATATGTTTCTTGTACTGGGTCAAAATACGAAAAGTTAATAGCCGGAATAGTTAATAAACCTGGGGTAAGGGGGGTCAGAATATATTCAAAACTCTGTTTTCCGCTGTGCTTGGTAATTTCATTTCCTTCAAATGAAAAAGCTGGCGGCCCAATTTTGAAGTTATTGTCAGATTCAAGAAGCGGTGCGGGCATGGCAGAGAAATTACCTGTACCTTCGATTTCAAAAATTAATCGGACAGGATCCCCAAGGGACACACGATCAGCATCCGGAATCGAACGGGTTGTGAATGTACCGATGGCTCCCTGGAATGATTCTGGACGATCAATTGTCGGTAAGGGCTTGACTAGGATATTGAGCAATTCAGAACTCACGGTAAGCGATTGCTCTCTACCGAAACCAAAAAACGGGTCGTTGAAAAATGGGCTTGCGAAGGGGGAGTTCCCCTGGGATTTGACTCGAACTCGAATTGATGTATTGAATTTAATACTTTGTTTACCCGGAATCGCCGCTGTTAAGCCAACAGGCCAAGTGAAAACGGTGTATTTTTTGTTGAATTTAGTTCTATTTCTTTTTTCCTGAGGTTGTCCTAGTTCAGTTAGGGAAAATGCATCGCCTACTTTTTGGGGGGCTCTTTCGATTCGGCTTACTGGCAAACTATCCCAAATGTAAAGGTTTACGCTTCCTGAAACAGTTTCGCCTTCGAATAAAAACTCTCTTGGTTTAACAAATTCTATAAAACTTGCCTGCTTAAGGTCCTGCTTTTGTTTTTCCTGCCTATTTTTTTCAATTTCATCCTGTTGGTTTGGAGCTAGAACTTGTAATGTGCTTGGAGGTACATTCAGTGCTTTAGAGCCAACTTGAACAGTCCATGAAGGTATGGTGAGTTGACCCTGTTGCTTGGGCTTAACCTGAAAGCTTAATTCTAGACGAACGGAAGGGACACCATTTATAAAACTTGCAGAGCGAAAAGTTTGAGGTGAATTTGAAATGGTTAGCCCAGGAATTTGTGGAATTGCTCCTTTGGGGTTCTCCTGACTACCAAATATAACAATTTTATACACGCTACTATTCGCAAGTGTGATTGACGGGGGTTGAAAACTTGATTCTACGCGGATGTTATTGTTTTGTGCAAAAATAGTCGGACAGAAAACGTTTGAAAGAAAGTAAAGAGCCAAGCTGGTTTTTGCATATCGTGCAAGGTAGTGAGTATTGAGATGCTGAATAACCATACCTCTAATAATCCCTTCCGGTGGTGAGGTTATCAATGGCTTGAACTTCTTGTTCCAGAGGTTCACTTTTTGATTCCATTTCCTGAAGTAATCTTTCGTATAAGGCATTTACCTCCTCAGGCATTGGAGGAGGCTCGTTTCCATCATTTTTTTCTTCCTGCGGTGGAGAAGGAGAGGGCTGATTTTGTTTGCTCGAGGAATTTTGGTCATCGTTACTGTTGTCCTGAATTCCAAAATTTAGATTTTCTGATATTGATTCAAAATCTACCCATGTAAGATACGCCTTGATGGCTTCAATGGGAAATGTGACATTTGCATCCGGGTTTTGGGGTTGTACACACACTGAATATTGGCCTGGAGGAACTGGGTGGACAAATGAACCGTCTTCCTTGGGCTCAAATGCAGTTTCATTTTGATCGAGTTGGAAATTACCATTTTGATCTAAAAATAGTTTGACCGCAGAAAAACCTGCATCAAGTTTATCTTTCTGTCCGTTTCCATTTTCATCTTTCCACACATTTCCCCGTAAAATGGGAGCATTACGGAATGGCATGCCAATAGTTATGTTGCCTGGAGCATTGAGTCTTAAATAATAGTTTTTAACGAAGTCTGGGTTTTCTGGAGGTGGTGGTGGGGGCAGCATAGGTAAAAGAAATTTACTTTTTGAGTCATTTGACTCTTTTAATTTTGTTCCCAAGCGTAGGTCGACTGGGTATTGATCAGAAATCCATTCAAAAGCAAAAACTCCCTGTTCATTGCTTTCGATAATGGGTTCAGAAGTTTTATTATGCTCTCCGTTTTCATCTTTGTCCCAAAATACAAAACCCTGCAGATCGGGTTCAGTTTTCTGCGGTTTCCCATCGCCATTTATATCCCGCCAAATCTTTCCTGAGATTTTGCAAATAAGAGCATTAATGCGTTCTTGGATTTGCAGGTTAAGAGAAGTCAGGTTTTGTTTTGCTTTTTCATTTCCGTTAATTTGGATAGAAGATTCATAATTTTGTCTTGCCGTTTCCCATGCAATTCTGGCTGCACCTACATTGCGCTGGTCCAAGGAGTTATTTGCTCGCAAATAAAATATGTTCCCCAGACCATTGAGAGCTTTAGCTTGAAGGTGCGGATCGTCAAGATTTGCATCAAGGGCATTCTCTAATGAATTCTCAGCTTCTTCTAAGAGATTCGCATCTAAATAAGCTAATCCTGCATTTAGGTGGAGGCGGGGGTCAACAAATTGTTCGGCTAAGGTGCTTGCATTGATCTCGGCACTGAAAAATTCCGCAGCCAAACCAGGTTCCCCTGAGGCCAGAGCTTCCTCCGCTCGCTTGACATTATCCTGCTTGATACAACCGGATAAAAACACAAGAAAAAATAAAATGTATATATTTGCGTTTCGAATAAGCTTTCTTTTGGTTTCTGGTGTAAGAATTTCTATGCAAAGTAGAAGAAAGCCAAGAGCAACTAAAACTTGGTAACGGTCAATAGGTAGTGCAGTGGAAAGTAGCTCCCGTTTCTTTTGCTGACCCATTGATTGAAGTAATCCAAGTACCTTGGATAACCCCTCTCCTGTTGGACCCAATGAAAAGTATTTACCATTAGTCGCTTCGGCAATTGCACGCAAGGAGTCTTGATCTAATTTAGTAATGACAGTTTTTCCTTGTGGGTCGCGAAGAAAGTTTCGAGGTGCTTGTCCAAGAGGGTCCATGGGGATGCGGGATCCTTCTTTTGCACCAATTCCAATCGTGTAAATCTTTACTCCTTCTTTAGCGGCTTCTTTAGCCTGTTTTAAACCTTTTCCTTCAAGATCTTCTCCATCGGAAAGTAAAATGAGAAAACGATCGGTATCATCTTCGGAGAAAGAATGAATTGCTTCTTCAATCGGGCGTGATAAGTCAGTGCCTGGTCTTTTGATAATACCGATTTCAAGGTCATTCAGTGTTTTGGTGAATGCTTGGTGGTCAAGCGTGAGAGGGCATTGCAAAAAAGCAGACCCTGAAAATGCAATTAAGCCCAATCGGTCTCCCGACACTTTATCTAAGAGGTTGGATATACTTAACTTCACCCGCTCCAATCGGTTAGGGCGAACATCTCGTGCAAGCATACTTTTTGAGACATCTAATGCGATTAATATATCAATTCCCGAAGGTTTGGATTTTCTGTTTTCTGTTCCCCATTGTGGACGGGCAAGCCCAAGTCCAAGAAACAGAAAAGATAAGATAATCAATCCAAACTTAATGTATTGTTGTTTGGAAGAAAATCTTGGGCTTAATTTGGGAAGTAAATCTAATGAAGTGAGTAATTTGAGCTTTTTTTGCTTCCTCGATTGACTCCAACGGAATAGGAACCACATACCAAGGAGTAAGCATGAACCAAAATATAAAACTTGTTGATCAGCAAACAGGTTCATGGGATGCGCAGAAAGGCAGTTTTAGCTAAAACGAACTCAAGAAGAAGTAGTATAATCGCTAATCCAAGGGGCCATTGAAAAAGTTCTTCAAAAAGAGTGTTAATATTTAACTCAACTTCAGTTTTTTCTAGTTGATCTATCTCATCATAAATGGAAATCAGTTCACTCCTGTTTGTGGCTTCGTAATAACCTGCTTTTGTCGTAGCAGAAATTTTTTGCAAAATTTCTTTATCAACGGGATAGTCTGCAACCTGAATGACAGGTTTTCCATTGGAATACCTCATGAGGTCTCTAGATCGCTGATCAAATAAGTAAGTTCTTGTTCTCGTGGCTGTGCCAACTGCAATGGTATAAATTTTTATATTATCATTTTGAGCACCCTCTGCATAAATCAAAGGACTGTGTGGCGGTTGCGGTTCGTCCTTCCCGTCTGTTAACAAAATAAGAATTTTGGACTTAGATTTGAGTGTGCGCAGGCGATTTATACCTTCTGCCAGAGCGGAACCAATATTCGTGCCCGTTTGGTGGGTTAAGCCTACTCGTAAGCGTTTAATATTTTTTTGTAAATGTTCCTTGTCCAAGGTGAGTGCACTGACAAGGTAGGGATTAACTGAAAAGGCTACGAGACCGATACGATCATATTTTCTTTTTGATACAAAGTCAGTGATTACATCTTTAACAACATCCAAGCGGGTTACTTCATTTTGTTGATTTTCACTCATGTCCAAAGCGAGCATGGATGCTGAAAGGTCAATTGCTAAAACAATATCTACGCCGCTCGATACAACAGAGCTTGTACTGCGGTCAAATTGGGGGCGAGATAAACTCAGAATAATACAAGTAATGCTACTGAATTTTAGTGTTTTTAAAATAGCTTTGGAATAGTCTGATGTTTTAGGATTACTTTTCTTTATTCTAGAAAGAGTGGGGAATAATAAGGTGGTACCCTCGGAATTACTTTTCTTTTTAAGCCAGTAAAATATCGGAAACAATAGGAACAATAGCAGCCAAAGTGGCTCGGCTAAACGAACTTTTTCCCATTCTTGTAAATATTCCATGCCTATTAGGAATCCTTCTTTGAGGAAAGGGTAATTTCATCCTCTAGCTTAGCGTGGGTATCTTTGACAAAATGGAGTGCCGTGTCCAAGAGTCGCATCATTTGTCCGTCTTCGGTGCTTTCTTTTGAATATTTAATGCGGTCACCCTGTTCAATAAATTCTTGAAGTATTTTATCATAACGGTTCTTGAAAAAAGTATTGGATGCGATTTCTCGCATAAATTCCTCCCCAGTCAATTCCATTGCTGGAACTCGAAATACGCGTTCAACATAAATCCTGAGAATTTCTGAAAGCCGAAATACAAATGGCTTTGCCTGTAGGGGAGGATTTTGAGACTGTAAGGACTGAATTCCCTCTAGTGCATCTTCGTATGGATCGGTAGGTTCGGGTTCCATTTGATTTATTTCAGTTTTTTTCTTTCGTTTAATGAAAAGAAAAACTAAGGAGGAAATGAGGAGGATTAAGCAAAATGAAATTAAAAAAGCCAAATTCTCTTCAAGTAATTGAGAAAAGCTTTTAAATATTGGAATAGGAAGGTCTTTTTCTCGATCTGAATCAAGTAGGTAGGCTTTACTGGCTATGAAATAAGAAATTTTCATTTCTAGCGCCCTCTACGGCTTCCTCGGATATGAAAAAATTCTTGCAGAGCTTTTACATAATCAGATTCAGTTGAAAATTGAAAATTATCAATTCCTCTTCTTCGGAGATTACGAATAAAGGATTCTTGGACCTCTTCGGCGTGTGATTTGAACTGTTTACGGAAATTTTCATTTGCTGTGTTGATTACAATAGTCTCGCCAGTTTCTGCATCCTCTAGGCAAACTCTTCCAACATTTGGGAATTCTTTTTCTTTTATATCATGAATTTGGCAACAAACTAAGTCGTGCTTTCGCCTTGTTGTTGATAGTTCCTTTAAAAATAAGTTTTCTATCGATTCTTCTTCAGATTGATATTCAGGAATGATGAAATCAGAAAGAAGGAATACCACCGACCTTCTTCGCATTACTCGATTCAGGAAGCGTAGACCTTCATTTAAGTCTGTACCAGATCCTTGGTTTTGATGAAACAGAATTTCACGCAGAATTCGAAGAACATGCTTTTGCCCTTTGGCAGGGGGTAAATATTTTTCAATTTGATCAGAAAAAAGTATCAATCCCACTTTATCTCCGTTGCGATTTGCTGAAAATGCTAAAAGAGAACCAAGTTCTGCTAATCTTTCCCTTTTACTTCTCCCTTCCGAGCCCCAAATCCCGCTTCTACTAATATCAATTGCCAAAATAATTGTTAATTCCCGCTCTTCCCTATATTGCTTAACAAAAGGAAAACCCATTTTGGCTGTCACATTCCAATCAATGGAGCGAACTTCGTCTCCTGGTTGATATTCTCTGACTTCTTCGAAATCTATCCCTTGACCCTTGAATGCACTATGGTATGACCCCGCCAATGCTTCTGAGACGAGTCGATTGGAACGAATTTCAATTTGTCTTACCTTGCGGAGTATCTCTCGAGTAAACTCCTGATCAGGTTCATCCATGATTTTAAACTAAATTAAAAGTAAAATGAATTTTTGAGAAGACGATCAGGGCACAGGTACAGTTTCAAAAATCTTTTTGATAATATCATCGCTCGAAACATTTTCAGCTTCAGCTTCGTAACTAATTATAACTCTATGCCTTAAAACATCTAGTCCAATGTCCTTAATGTCCTGAGGGGTAACAAAACTACGACCATGCATAAAGGCTGCAGCTTTGGACGCTAACGCCAAGCTAATGGTTGCTCGAGGAGAAGCTCCAAATCTGATAAACGCACTAAGCTCTGAAGCGCCATATTTTTCTGGATTTCGAGTAGCAAGAACGACATCAACCAAATAGCCTTTCAGTTTTTCATCCAAATAAATGCTATCGATCAGCTTTCTTGATTTGAAAATCGTTTCGGCATCTACTACTGGGCTGGCTTCGTGTTGGACTGAAACATTTGCATTAGAATCTAAAATTTTGAGCTCTTCCTCTCGGTCTGGATAGTCAACTAAAAGCTTGAGCATGAACCGGTCCATTTGTGCTTCAGGCAGAGGGTAGGTACCTTCTTGGTCAATTGGATTCTCAGTAGCTAGCACGAGAAAGGGTTGCGGTAGCATAAAAGTTTCGTCTCCGATAGTCACTTGCCTTTCTTGCATCCCTTCAAGAAGAGCACTCTGGACTTTCGCTGGTGCTCGATTAATTTCATCTGCTAGTAGTAAATTTGTGAAAATAGGGCCTTTTTTGGTGGTGAATTCACCTTTGTTTGGGCTGTAGATAAGTGTTCCAACCACATCAGCAGGTAGTAAGTCGGGGGTAAATTGAATTCTTTTGAATTCAGCTTTCATACATTGTGCAAGGGTCTTTACTGCCAGTGTTTTTGCTAAACCTGGGACACCTTCAAGAAGGACATGTCCATTGGCAAGAAGTCCAATAATTAAGCGGTCGACAAGATATTTTTGTCCGACAATTACTTTGCCGATTTCACGTCTTAATAATTCGACCCATGAGGCCTCGTTTCTTATGCGTTCTTGATCCTCGGGAGCAGGGGCGTTTTGGTTATGTTCCGTTTGAGTTGTAGTCATGTTTGAAAATTGTTTAAAGAGTGTAGCGTAAGCAAATGAGCTATTTGTCCAAGGCAATTTTTAATTAATTAGTAGGTTGAGAATTTTTCAGCTTGCACTTAAGGCCAAACAAAAAACATTTTAACTGACTAATTTAACTTAACAATCAATATTATTACCTATGTTTAAACTAAGTAAGGAATCGAAAATTACATTTTGTAGTTTGTTAATAATCCCTTTTCTTTGGGTTGCTGTTAATCACTTTGGGTTAATTGATAGTTGGAAAACAAAGACGGTGGATTTGCGTTTAAGTTCAAATTTGCCGGGTGCGCGTGGTGAGATTTTGCATACTTCTAAATCCTCAGGGGAGGCAACTTTTAAACTTGAAGACAATAAGAGTATTCCCCAAATACCTAAAGTCGTTTATGTGAATTTTGATGCAGCTACATTAGCTTTAGATGATGTAGGAGAGAGACCGTGGGATCGTGCTTTTTTTAGAGATATATCCATGGCACTCATAGATAAGGGAGGTGCTCGAGTTCTCGCTTTTGACTTCGGTTTTACCCCCAAGAGCGTATCCAAGATGGTTCCTAAGGAAAATTCTTATCGCAGTGATTCTGCAATGGGGGAACTGGTTAGTGCTTACCCTAACCAAGTAGTGCTTGGTTGCCTCTATTCAGGCGTTCCAACTCCATTTGTAAAAGCATCTGGGGCCAGTGCTTTCCCGCCTTTTTTTAAGGATGGGTATTCGATTGAAGGGGCAGAATTAAGCGGAAAATATAATTATCCTGAATCTCCCACTTATCCTCTCCAAAATTATCGCGACGGGAATTACTTGGGTAGGTTGGGTTCATTCACAGTGCCACCATTTCGAGCAGTCGATAATGTGCCTCGTTGGGTACCCTTGTGGTTCCCGGGCGGGGGGAAAGCCCATGCCTATAATTTGCTTGGAGGAAAGCAAAGTAATTTACCATTTGAGTTGTCGCGTGATAACCAAGTCGAATTAGATGAGCTCAGGGAGCAACAGGTGGAAGTTGAAGCGAAAAAGTCTATCGTATTACAGAAGGTTACTTCCTTAGGCTTGTTAATTAATGGATATAAGGAAGAACGCGAAACTGCGATGTCCGTTTACGATGAGCTGTCTAGGGAACTATCCGTTTTTAAAGCATTAGAGGAAACAATCCGTAATTTTAAAAACACTTTAAAAGCGAACCCAGCGCTAAGTGCGGTGATTCAACCACAAATAGATAGTCGAACTGCCGAGCGGAATTCTTTAATTTCAAAACTGTTATTAAGTGTAGATTCGAATTCTTCGGATTCCCGAGATAGTGAAAGTTTAGAAAAAAGCATCAACGAATTGAACGAAACCTTGACTAATTTAAAGTCTACTTTGAAGGCAAATCCAGCAATTGCTAGCATTATCGAACCACAGGTAACCTTAAAGGAAAAAGAACTTAATATTTTAAGCAAAAAATTATCAAGTCATAAGCAAGATTCTGAAGTTGTTTTGTCAAAGGACCAAGAAGCTAAATTGTTCAAGGAATTACAGAAGAATGTTAATATTAAAAAAAGAGTTCTTGATGAAATTAATAAGAATCTAGCTATTAAAACAAAAGAGATGGATGTTCTTCGAGCCGAATTATCTGAGTCGGGAAACCAAGAGTCCATAATAGGAATGAGGCTTAATCAGCTCGAGGGGAAAGTTGAAACTCAGTTAGTTGAGAGGAATAATACACTTCGTTTAGTTTACAAAGGATCCGAGAATCAAGATGGTTCTATGCGCCTTGTGGATTCCTTACCTAACCAAGTCCCGCTATTTAGAGATCGGAATATTTACACCTTAGGTGTTGAATCACTTTTAGCATACTATGGATTAGATTCTGAAAATGTTATCATCGATAAAGTTAAAAACAGATTTAAAATAATAGACCGAAATAATAATCTGTTAGTAAATGCTCCGTTGACCGAAAAGCAATTCTTGGAAGTTAATTGGTTTTCTAGTTGGTCCGAAAAGTTACCCGAAAAAACGCTTGTTATGAGAGCTAAGCGTGCATATGGAGATGAAAATTTACCCGCTTATTTGGCCTTGGTTCCAAGTATTTTAGAAACCCTTTTAAAAAGAGTGGATGGATTTGAAATTCCTTCCAACCCGAATGAATATCCCGCTGCGATGAAGGACTTGGGTATAGATGATCAGGAAATTTTAATTGCAGAGAAATTATTGTCCTCAACATTATCAGACGACGAAGTTCCATCTTTTGATGAACTAATGAAATTAATTGATGCAATTGCTTATTATTTCATACCCCCCACTTTAGAATTTAAATACAATCCGATGTGTGGAATGCGAGATGTACTACAAAATAGCCAATTTAAAGACCAAGTTGAGGCAACAATCATTTCAATTGAAGAAAAAATTCAAACTTTAGCAGGAGCAAACTTTTTAGGGAAAATCAATAATGCATTAGAACAGAGTCCAAATGATGAGAATTTGATCGCTCAGAAGTTAAAAATCGAAAATGCCATTATTGCCAATAAAGATGTATTGATTTCTCAACAAAATGAACTTGCTCGAATCCATGATTTCTTTGCTCGTTTTCAAGATGCCATTGTACTTATTGGCCCAGAAGAAAAAACTTTTCAGGATTTGGCTCCTACTCCCTTCGACGCAGATTCTGTTCCCAAGGTGGGAGTTCACGGTAACTTAATTAAAACATTAACTTCAGGACTGTTCATTAAAAGATTACCCATTCAGGTAGAACATGCAGCGACTTTAGGTATTGGGATTATTATGGCATTGTTAGCTGTATACCAAGGCAGTCGCTCGAGTTGGGTGCAGGCTGGTGGAATTATCCTACTGCTTGGCTATGTTTATTTTGGTTTTATAACGTTTTCAAATACTCATGTTGTTTGGCCCATAACTGCACCTGCTTGTGCCGGTATTAGTACTTCCTTTATTGGCTTGGCTGCCATGGTTGTGATTGAGCAAAAAGCAAAAGGTCGATTGAAGGGAATGTTTGGGAGTTATGTATCCTCAGAGTTAGTTGAGCAAATGGTTGAATCAGGCGAAGAGCCTTCTCTTGGAGGTCAGGAAACGGGTATTACCGCTTTCTTTAGCGATGTGCAGGCCTTTTCAAGCTTTTCCGAGCTTCTTAGTCCAACGGGTTTAGTTGATTTAATGAACGAGTACTTAACCGCAATGACAAATATCTTGCAGGAGGAGAGGGGAACTCTGGATAAATATATAGGTGATGCAATTGTTGCGATGTATGGTGCTCCCATTCCAATGGATGATCACGCTTATCAATCTGTGAGAACAGCCATTTTGATGCAAAAACGCCAAATTGAATTACGTGATAAATGGGCAATGGAAGAAGATAAATGGGGTAAATGTCATGGCTTAGTCTCAAAGATGCAAACTCGAATAGGCTGTAATACTGGGACCGCAACGGTTGGGAATATGGGTGCACTTGATCGTTTTAATTATACAATGATGGGAGATATGGTAAATTTAGCTGCTCGATGTGAAAGTGGTGCGAAAGCTTATGGTGCCTACATTATGATAACTGAAGAGACCAAACTGGCCTCTCAGAAAACGCGTGATGACATTGCCTTCCGTTATTTAGACAAGATTGTCGTGAAGGGAAGGAAGGAGGCAGTTTCAATGTTTGAACCTACTGGTTTTATGTCTGAATTATCTCTAGAAACCCAAGATTGTTTAGATTGTTTTAGGCAAGGGATTGATAACTACCTCTTGCAAGATTGGGATGGAGCTTTGCGCATGTTTGAAAAATCCAAGGGCCTCGAGCCTAATAAGCCAGGAATAACACCAGGCGTTGTTGACAACCCTTCCATGATTCTAATTAATCGTTGTCAAACAATGAAGGAAAACCCTCCAGGCGAGGACTGGGATGGCGTTTATGTCATGACCTCAAAGTAATATTTAGTTCTTATTTCCATTTTATATTACAACCTAAACTTGGGATTTGATTTCTAGGTGGTTTTTTTCCTTCAAGCATTAAATTTACCGCATTTGTAATGTCTACCCCGGTTACTTTAATGTCATTACTCGGTCTTGAACTGTCGTACTGTCCACGGTAGAAAAGTGTTTTATCTTCTTTAAAAAGAAAAAAGTCGGGAGTACAGGCCGCTTTGTAAGATTTTGCAATTTCTTGAGTTGAGTCATAAAGGTAGGGAAAGCCAAACTTCAATCTTTTGGATAAAATAGCCATTTCATCAGGGCTGTCAGCTGGGTATTGTAGTGAATCATTAGATGAAATAGCATACACTTTAATATCCAATTTCATCCAATTGTTAAAAAGGGATGTAAAATGGGTACTTAAATGAATTACAAAAGGGCAGTGGTTGCAGATAAAAGCTACCAGGAACCCTTTGCCTTCTATTTTATGGGAAAAGTTAACTTCCTCACCCGTGCTTACATCTTGAAGATTGAATGCAGGGGCTGCCGTACCCAAAGGAATCATTTTAGAGTTTGTTGCTACCATAACTTCTTGGTTTTAAATTAATTAATCCGTGAATTCTTTTGTTTTTGTTTATTAAAATAGGATTGTAAAATATCTTTTGCCACAGGAGTCGCAGTTAAGCCCCCTTGAATGTGGTCCTGAGGGATTATTCCTTCAATTAGAACGGCAATTGCAACTTCTGGATTTTTAATAGGAGCAAATCCAATAAACCAAGCAAGGGATAATTTCATATTATGGTTACGCCACTGTGCGGTTCCCGTTTTACCAGCAATTTCCACGCCTGGTATCCTACACCTCTTAGCCGTGCCCTTTGTTGTCGCAAGATGCATCCCATCAACAATAGCTGCTAGGTCTTGTTCGGATAATCCAATTGGTTCTGCATGACGCTTGGATTTATTAGATCGAATTAAGGTGGGTTGAAAAGTTTTATGTTTATTTGCTAGAGCGGCGGCAAAGCATGCCATTTGAAGGGGACTTTGCCTCAGACCGCCTTGCCCTATGGCGACATTAAAAGTATCTTCTAAAGCCCACTTTTCACCAATACTTTTCTTCTTCCAATCCGGGTCAGGAACATTAGGTGAGTTACGTAAACTGGGCAGTTCAATCGTAGGAGTTTCGTCCATTCCAAACGATTTAGCTTCCTGGATTAAACGTGCTTCACCTAATCTTTCAGCTAGTTGATAAAAGTATACATTGCAGCTCTGTGCTTCTGCATTTTTTAAATTCATTTCTCCGTGCCTACCCGGATAACAGTGGCAAATCATTCCCTTGTAAATACCGTCACAAATAAATAGTTCACTTGGTGTGACAACTTTTGCCCTAAGAGCGGCAACCGCAGTAACTAATTTGAAGGGTGAGGCAGGGCAATAGCCGGGGTGCCATGCTCTGGGTAACCAAGCTTCCATTCTCTCTATTTTGTCATAAGAATCTTGAGAAATTCTTGGAGATAGGTTTTGTAAGTCGTAATTAGGCTTACTAGCTAATGCTAAAATTTCTCCACTTTTAACATCCAACAAAACAGCAGCTCCTGGTGGTGGCGGTGGTGGTGCTAGTATGTATGAATTATTGGAAGGATTAGATCTTTCTAGAACACCTTTAGAATAAAGTAATCGTAAAAGTTTTTCAGCATCTTTTTGAGTGCCTTTAAATCCAGCTACGGTTGATGCTTCCGCGCCGCTAAGGGGAAAAGGGGCATCCTTGAATGCAGATAGAAGTAATTCTTGGCTTAATTCATTTTCGTTTGTGGAGATTAGAACTTGCCGGGTTCTATTGGTAATAGTTTTCTTCCAGTTTGAATCTGGGAGAATTCGATGTGCAGCTACTCTTTTTGACATCGCACTAAGTGATAATTCTGCTACTTTTTGTATGTCAATATCGATTGTTAACTCAATAGATTTACCTTTTTGAGATGCTTTTTTTTCAATCCGGTCAAATCTTAAACCCATTGGGTTAATTCTCCAAATATCACCACCATCAATTCCTCGTAAGTGCGCGTCGAAAAATTTTTCAATACCTGCCTTGCCTTTTTTACCTTTGATTTCAAATGTCGCTAGGTCATTGCCAAAAAGCCCCTTTGTGTCAGCCTCATATCCACTCCCAACATAACCGAGAACATGCGAAGCTAACTCTTTTTCGGGGTAATGACGAACTGATTTTGCTTGAATTTGAACGGCAGAATCTGGTGGTAAACCTTCTATCAGTCTAGCATATTCAATAGGTGATAGGTTAGGAACTAACTCCATTGGGAGAACGAGTCTTTTGTTCCAGTGGAGTTTTAACTTATTTAACGATAGATGATCGTTTCTTCCAGTGATTATATTGATTTTGTTTAAGTACTTATTAACCACTGAAAACCTAGCTTCCCAACTCAGAGAATAATTATTGGTAATGAATTTCGGTTTTTTAATTTCAGGATCAGTAAATGAAAATAATTCTGATATAAACGATTCTTGTTGATCGAAATTTACTAAAACATGATGGGGGTATGGAAGTAATACTCCGTTCGGGTGAAGATAATAAATTGTATTAAAAAGTCCAGAAACATTTACATTAATTTGATCACTAATATTTATAAATTGAATAATTGTTTTTTCGGAAATATCATCGATTGAAAATTCGCATAACCAATCACCCTGATCATTTTGTTCGACGGCTAATCTTTGATTAGGAAGATGAACTTTTACCCTGTTTTTACTGTTAAATTTTATCTTTCCACTTAAGACAATTGGTCTTAGTTTTATGTGTTCATTATTTTTACATAACTGAAGTAACTTAACTAAAGTTAAGTTAGGCACATCTTTTAAATATCTTCGAGTTTCGAAAGCATTTTTTTTAAGTTTAATTTTTTCTTTCCAGATTTCATCTTTTAATGCATCAAGATGTATTATAGCTTGGAATTGAGCAGTGTTACCCACAAGAATGCGTCCTTCTCGGTCAGTTATGTCGCCCCTTGCTCCGGGTCTAAGGATTCTTCTTTGGCCTTGTATTCTTTCTTTGGTTGCAAAATTATCGGATTCTACAAATTGAAGATTAGCAAGAAATAGAACCAATGTCAGAAACAATATGCCATAAAAAAATCTAAAAATATGAAATCTTCGATTTTCTGAATGGTGCTTTTCGAGCATTTTCATAGCGTTTTTTCGCTAACGAAATCTCCGTTTTTTTTAGTGAATACGAAAATGTTAGTTAGATCATATATCCAAAAACTAAGAGGTATCATAATTAAAGATGATAAAATTAAATCAATGAAAAATCTTGAAGGAGACCAGCTCATTTCTAGACTCTTATCTAATGTTAGCCAAGCGAACCAAATTGTATGAAAGATTATATTTACTAATAATTGAAAAATTACTGGTCTCCATGGTTTATTAGTGACAGTAGTTTCTAACCATTTTCTACCTACAATAAGAAAAAATGGTAAAAGTATTCCATGGAATCCAAAAGGAGTTTCAATAATTTGGTCGAGTACAAATCCTCCTATTCCTACAATTAGTATACCTTTGGTTAAATCTAGAAATTTACAGGCGGTAAAGAAAAATATTCCTGGTAAATAAAGGAAAATACCCCAAATTGCTAATTCGGAGTTAATTAAAGTTAAAATTGTTATTGTAGTAATATTTATGATTAAAATATAAATAGCATTAACATTCTGTTTCTTCATTAATTATAGTGGACTTTAATATTATTGAGGTTTTAATATCGTTACTTCTTGAATCTCGTTTATTCTCCGGTCAAGGATTACTTTGCCAGACTGGAATAAGCCGTCTTGTCCGCCTTCTAATTTAAATACGGTACCAATGGGTACACCATTTGGATAATTTCCTCCAAGTGATGAACTTACGAGTTTTAAAGGTTTGCTTTCTGTAGGTTTTAAGTCGTGCGGCACATCAAATACTATGCCGCTTGGTTGTCCCCCGACATCAACGCCATTTCCTTGAAAAGTAACTGGTCTTTTATCTCCAAGAAAATGAGCAACAATTCTGAAACTTGGATTGGTGATTAATTCTATATTTGATGAACTTGATTCGACAGAAACTATTCTTCCTACAATACCACCATTGAAAATTACACCATTACCTACAATTAATTGGTCTTCCTTACCTTTTCTAATGGTCAACTCTTGTCTCCATGAACTCATTTTTCTAATTGAAACCCTTGCGAGAATAGACTCAAATTGTTGACTTTGGTTCAGATTTAATTCTTTTGATAATATATTAATAGTTGATTTAATTTCTTTTAGACGCTTAATTTCCTCAATTTTTTCAACCATAGTGAAATTTTGAATTTCTAAATCAGCAGTTAATCTAGTAAATTCTTTTCCCTTAGAAATAAGAACCTGTTTCGAGTCAGATAAATGCCCCCAGTAATTTGAAAGGTCATCAACCCTTGAACTTATTTCCCATATAGGTGCATGGAACTCAGTGAAAGCTGACTTAGTTAATATTTTATAACTAGATGGGATTGCCCACCAACCAATAGCAAATAAACCTAAGAATACAAGTGGTTTAGCTTGTCGGATATCTCTCTTCTTACCCAAATCTAGATTTACTGCGTAACTAGTCTATCAACTTGATCTCTGGTAAGTGAATCAAGCAGGTTGAGGAATTTACCTGTACCATTTGCCACGCAACAAAGTGGGTCTTCTGCTTGAATCACAGTTAAGCCTGTGGCGTCACTTATAACTTGATCCAATCCCCGAATTAATGCTCCTCCACCCGCGAGCACAATCCCTCTGTCAATTAAATCAGCTGAATGTTCAGGTTGGCAACGATCAAGGGCATTTCTAACAAGATCCACTATTTGGGTCACAACCTCTTTTAATGCTTCTTCTCGAATTTCTTGAGAAGTGATATGCTTTGTAACAGGTAAGCCTGCAGTTGCATCTCTACCTCTAACATCCATACTGATTTCTCCATTAACAATAGGAGCAGCTGATCCAACATTAAATTTAATTTCCTCGGCTGTTCTTTCTCCTATTAATAGACCATAGGCTTTCTTCATATAAGCAACAATTGCTTCATCCAATTCATCTCCACCAACCCTGATACTTCGTTGAAATGAGACGCCTGAAATTGATATAATTGCTACTTCAGTCGTTCCACCCCCAATATCAACTATCATATTGGCGTATTCTTCATGTATTGGCAAACCCGCACCGATTGATGCAGCCATGGGCTCGCCCAGTAAAAGAACTTCTCTTGCTCCGGCACGAATGGCTGAATCTTTAACAGCTCGCTTCTCAACTGCTGTGATTCCTGATGGCACTGCTATAACAACGCGAGGAGGCACAAGTTTTCGCTTATCTACTTTCTCAATGAAATACCGAAGCATTGCTTCAGAAATTTCAAAATCCGCTATTACTCCGTCTTTCATTGGTCGGAGTGCCTCGATTGTTCCTGGAGTTCGGCCGAGCATTCTCTTGGCCTCTGCACCAACTGCACAAACCTTTTTACTAGTTTTGTATCTTGCAACTACGCTTGGCTCGCGAAGTACAATACCCCGATCTTTAACGAATACCAAGGTGTTTGCCGTCCCAAGATCAATTCCAATATCATTGGAGAAAAAACCGAATAAATTACTGATCATGAAATAATGTTTGTTATCTTAGTTGTCTTTCTTTTCCATCAACTGTCAAAGGAAATTGATATTGAATTCCAATTTTCTAATGAAAATCATGTTTTTAAATAAGATATGTTGATATTTTCAAATTACCGCTCTGTCTTTTTTTGGGCAATATAAATTAATACAAATCCTGAGATTGCTAAAAAAATAGAATAGAATTGCCCTCTTGACATTCCATAAATTAGAGGGGCGTCGGGCTCTCTGAAGATTTCATTTACAATTCTAGCAATTGAATAAATTACTAAAAACTCACCTGCAAGTTGACCTGGGTATTTTTGGGTTATATTACTTCGCCAAAACCGCCATTGAATGTACACAAAAGGAAGTAAACCCTCTAGACACGCAGCATAAATTTGTGATGGGTGTCTTGCGATACCAAGTGCGAAATCGGGTGCATTTGGAAATCGAACACCCCACGGTAAAAGTGTAGTTTTTCCCCAAAGTTCACCATTAATAAAATTTGCTAATCTTCCAAAGAACAATCCAGGAGCAACAATACTGACTATTAAATCTCCTATTGGTAAAGGAGATTGTTTGGATTGCTTGGCGTACCAAAGGGTTGCAATACATACCCCGATAAATCCTCCATGGCTAGCCATTCCTCCTTCCCAAACTCTAAATAAGATAAGTGGGTCATCGATGAATTTCGCCCCCTGATAAAGTAATGCATATCCGACTCTCCCTCCAATTAGAACTCCAAGAATTTGGAATGTCATTAAGTTCATAACTTGTTCTGGGTCATATGGACTTTTGCCTTTTTTCCAAGCAATGCGAAGCAGTAATGCCGCTCCAATAAAGCCCAGTAAGTAGGCAATTCCATACCACCTGATTCCTCCCGGTCCCCAATCGTTGTATGGCGGAGGAAATTGCCAAAGAAAAGGGCTTAAATCATGAATCCAATGTTCAGAAGGTATCATTTTAATAGTTGAATTAACTAGGTGGCATTGCGTTTTCTTCAGAAATGCGAACAGCATGTTTTCTTTTAGCTAATTCTCTCATGTCTACAGCTAAATCATCGTGTTCAAATATCTCTTGCCCAATGATACTTTCAATTATGTCCTCCATCGCGAGAACCCCAACGACGGAGCCAAACTCGTCAACAACAATACTTAATTGGCAGTGTTCTGAAAGTAAAAGCCTCAACGCTTTATCTGCAGTCGTGTTTTCAGGTACGAAAACAGCGTCTTTGGCTAATTCATGTAGTTTTCTATTTTCTTTTTTTTCTACAACCGCATTGTATAAATCCCTTCGCCTAATTATTCCAGAGATAGTATCAATTGTATCTTTGAAGATGGGGAGTCGGGCAAAGGGGACATTCGGGTACAATTTGAATACTTCTTTAACTGTATGATTCTCATCAAGTGATGTTACAACAGTTCTAGGCGTCATGATGTCCCTGACTTCAATGTTATCTAGCCTTAAGGCATTTGCGACCAAATCGCTTTCTTCATTAGTGAGAGTTCCGTCTTTTGCTCCTTTTTTTGCAAGAAGAATAATTTCTTCTTCATCGCTTCCATTTTCTTTCTCCTTAGTTGGTACGACTGCTTTGACTGTCGCCTTACAAATTTTAGAAAATGGTGTCATAACAATTCTTACGAAATAGAGCGGGTATATGAATCTCCCGATAATTTCTGGTCTGTATGACATTGCTAAATTTTTCGGTAGAATTTCGGCAAAAAAAAGTATTCCGACTGTCAACCCACATGCGAAAAAAAATAATCTGTCTGATCCTCCTCCTAAAGCATTTTCGGCAAGTCCTCCAACAAGAGTAGCACCGAGAGTATTTGCAATTGTATTTAAACTTAATATCGCGGAACTAGTCTCCTCAATTTCATTATGAAATCTCTCTAGAAGTTTACCTTTTGAAGGTGAATTGATTTTTAATCCTTCAATTTCAGCACTAGTTACGCTCAAAATCAATGCTTCGAGCGTTGAGCAAAGAGCTGATATCCCAATCGTGAGCGAAATTGCAAGTACTAGTTCGTAAATCACCCTTTAAAATTTAAGTCTGTAGATTTGATTATTTATCTGCTTTGCGTTGTTCTTTAGTTAAGATATGAAATCAGAGTAGACTATTTTAAATAAGAACTTCGATTATAGAGCAAGTTAACATTTTATAACTAACATGACAAAAATTAACAATTTATATTTACATGAATTTCATCTTAAAAACTCTGCTAAATTAACTGAATTTGCTGGGTGGAAAATGCCTGTGTCATATGGAAGTGCAGTTGAAGAGCATTTGCATACTAGGAATAATGCTACACTTTTTGATGTCAGTCATATGGGAGAGATAAAAGTTTATGGTATTGGTGCAACCGATTTTCTTGACTATGTCTTAACTAATTCTGTGCGTGATGTGGCTACAGGTAAGGCAATTTATTCCCCATTTTGCTATGCTGATGGCGGAACTGTAGATGATCTTATCGTTTATAAGAAAAGTAATACTGATTATTTACTTTGCGTAAATGCTTCTAATATAAAGAAGGATTTTGATCACTTTAGCATTTATGCGAATAGGTTCGATTGTAAATTAGAGAATCTTTCTTCGCTTTACGGCCAATTAGCAATACAGGGTCCATCAAGTCAGAAGATTTTGTCAAATGTAATACAGCAAGATCTTTCGAACCTTAAAAAAATGTCATTCGTTGAAGGGGATTTTGAATTTGGGACGGCTCTTATTTCCCGGACCGGTTACACCGGAGAGGATGGCTTTGAAGTATATTGTACACAGGAAAATTTAGAGTTATGGGCACATGCTTTCAATAAATTTAAACTTGGTGGAGAGATCAGGTGGGGAGGTTTAGCAGCTAGAGATAGCTTAAGGTTGGAGGCAGGTTTCCCTCTTTACGGTCATGAAATTTCAGAAAGCATTAGCCCAGTTCAAGCTGGATTGTCATGGGCAATTAAATGGAATAAAGGGGATTTCATCGGCCGTGATTGCTTAGCTCTTGAAAAAGAGAGCGGAGGTCCCGGGCGAGTTCTATTTTATGATGTTATAGACAGGAGAATTCCTCGTGAAGGAGCAAAAATATTTTTGAATGGAAATATTTGTGGGAAAGTTTTGTCGGGAGGTTTTTCTCCGCTCTTAAAAAAGCCTATTGGGAGTGCTTGGATACCCTCAGAAAAAGTAAAAAATATCAGCGATTCAAGTTGGACCGCTGAAGTCCGTTCCTCTCGCGTGCCCATTACTTTCGGGCAACCTGTTTTGAGTAAAAAGAATCAGGCTTCTTCTTGAAAGCCTTTAATTATAACATCAACTCCCTCAAAGTTAGTAAAACTGAGATTCTCTATTAATGTTTTTTCGATATTTTTTTGTAGAGTCGATCTAATTTCTTTTATGTTGCAGTTCTGTTGTACACGAATCCTTATATTTAGCCTAATAGCACTTCTTTTTCTTTGAATCGTTGTTGAGGGAGAAAACACTCCTGATATTCCTTCACAAGATTTTTTGACTAATTCATGAAGGGCATTGGGGGTTATTTGAACATGACCATCTTCATCATGAAATACTTCTATAAGTTCCTTGCGAAATTTACGAAAAGCGATGAGGGAAATAAAAAGTACAAGAAGGAGCAGAATTGCATACCAATAAAATGGTTGTTCAATAGCTTCGTAAAAAGTTAGATCGGTTAAATTTTTCCAATGCTCAAAAAACATTATTTGGTAATTGATTAACTGGTTGAATCACTGGCCCATTGCCCGTCGTTTTCATCTTTTTCTGGGCTGTCCATTTTAATGTCATCTATAATTATATCTATAGATCTGGCATGATTCCCAGTCATGGAGAGAATTTGATCCCTAATTGATTCTTGAATTAAAACTCCGGTTTTTGCAAGATCTACACCAAATTCGAGTACAACCCTTACTTCAATTTCATATCCACCATCAGTAGTTTCAGAAACTTTAACGCCTCGCTCAGATTCTTTTTTGGAAAAGAAATCTGTAAGTCCTTCAACAACTCCCGCGGAACCAACATTAACGACTCCTTCAACTGACTGGGTAGCTAAGCGAACTATTCCTGCAATTACGCTATGATTAATTCTTATGGTGCCTAACTCACTAGATTCTTCTGATAATGTCGGGATTAAAGTTTCTTCGGGTTCGTCTTTTATTTTTTTAGTCATTTTCTCGATTCTTTGACAGGTTTTTCTAATAAATCTTTCGGGGCACGAGCCAGGAATGTTTCGATATATGATGTAGTTGCCTCTCCTTGTCGGAATGCTGGGTCTAGTATAACAGCCTTAAGGAAATCAATATTGGTATCAATCCCTCTGATTATATATTCACTAAGTGCTCGGTACATTCGGTCTAGAGCAATTTTGCGCGTTCTACCGTAGGTAATAAGTTTGCATATCATGCTATCATAATGAGGAGAAACCTGGTATCCTCCATATGCGTGAGAATCGACTCTTACCCCGTGTCCACCCGGTGCATAGTAGAGATCAATTTCTCCAGGCGAAGGAATAAAGCCTTTGGAAGGGTTTTCTGCACAAATCCTACATTCGATTGCGTGCTTGTTTAGCACAATATCTTTTTGAGAAAGGGAAAGCCTTTGGCCAGATGCAATTTGTATTTGTTCTTTAATTAAATCAATCCCCGTAGCTTCCTCTGTTACTGCATGCTCAACTTGTATTCGAGTATTCATCTCGATGAAGTAGAAATTTCCTTTTGCATCTACAAGAAACTCAATTGTTCCTGCATTTACATAGTCAGCCGCCGCCGCCGCCTTAAGTGCAGCTTTCCCCATACGTGTTCTTAGATTCTTATCTAAGAAAGGGGAGGGTGCTTCTTCGATGACTTTTTGATGTCTTCTTTGCACGGAGCAATCCCTTTCCCCAAGATGTACCATATTGCCATGATTGTCAGCTAGGATTTGAAACTCAATGTGGCGGGGGTTTTCTAGATATTTTTCTACATAAAGAGATCCATCGCCAAATGCTTTTTCGGCTTCCATTTTGGCAGCAAGGAATTCTTTGGCAAAGGACACAGCATTGTGCGCAATTCGCATTCCTCTGCCACCGCCACCAGAGACTGCTTTGATTATGACAGGGAAACCAATTTTCTGGGCTACTTTTGTTGCTTCAATTTCATTTGCTAACGGACCATCGCTTCCGGGTATAATAGGAACTCCGGCTTTTGCCACGGTTTCCCTTGCCATAGATTTATCTCCCATCTTCTTGATCGTTTCCGAGCGGGGACCTATAAATTTTATGTTACAGGATTCACATTGTTCAGCAAATTCTGCATTCTCTGATAAAAAACCATATCCTGGGTGAATAGCGTCTATGTCGCCTATTTCAGCTGCACTTAGTATGCGGTCAGCACGTAGGTAACTCTCTGCACTACTTGCTGGACCAATACAAATTGCTTCATCAGCAAGTTGCACATGAAGTGATTGCTCGTCTGCTTCTGAGTAAACTGCAAGTGTATGAATACCCAGTTCTCTGCATGCCCTTACTATGCGAAGGGCTATTTCTCCACGATTAGCTATGAGGATCTTTTTGATCATCGTAAGGAATTACAGGCGAATTTTGAAGAGTGGTTGTCCGTACTCTACGCTAACACTATCTTCGACCAAAATTTCAATAATCTCTCCATCTTTGTCAGATTGAATTTCGTTCATTACCTTCATAGCTTCAATTATGCAAAGTACGCTGCTGTTGCTAATTTTGTCACCTATAGATACAAAATAAGGGTCGTCCGGAGAAGGTTTTCTGTAAAATGTTCCGACCATTGGGGATTTGAAAATGTGGACACCTTCTTCTACAGACGTCTTGCTTGCTGATGGAACCACTTGTGGCGGAGGAGCGACATAAGCGACCTCGGGAGGAGAGACATTTGTGGCTTGTGCACTGCTTGGGCGAGCTAATCGTAATTTTAAATCTTGGGTTTCAATTTCTAAATCTGTTAAATCAGATTTTTGCATCATGGAAATAATTCCTTTTAATTCGCTTAAGTCCAAAATAATATCCTCCAGTAATATGTTAAAAGTAAATATTCACTCAATGTTTATTTGAGTGATGATGCAACGATAGATTTCGAAATTTCACCAAATCTAACTATTTTTTAGGGTTTAGAAGGAGTTCCCATTTTGGGTCAGACCATGTACCGGTAACTTTTACTTCAGCAAAACGAGACAATGGGTCGGTAATATTTACGATTTTGCTAATCAGGGGTATTGTTAAATTTCCAATCAGTTGGATTCTTGAAAGTATGTCCATTTGTCCGCTAATTAAATTAAAACTTCCTTTATTTGTAATTTTAGAGATGAGACCAGATAATAATAAATTATCGAACTTAATTTGATCATTTTGTAAAAGAAAAGGGCCTTCAAGTGTATTAAATTTTAATGTTCCGGTTGGAAATGGAATTGGTAGTTTTAAGAGTCCTTTCGAGATTGTTCCGAGGAGGCGGACTTCACTTAAGTTTTTGTCAAAAATTTTCACTTTTCCTGAACCAGTTAAATTCATTAAATCATTCAAAGTACCTTTTGCTGAAAGTGATAAATCCACAGCGCCATTTCCAAGAGTACTTCTATTTAGTGCCTCGTAACCTGAGAACTTTTGCTCAGTAAATCTTTGATAATTCAAAAAGATTAATAATAGTTGTTCGATTTTAGATTGTACAATGTTAAGGTTAAAATTAATGGCTTTGTTTAATGTGGTTAAACTCAGATTTATTGATGATATTCCACCAGCTATTCCAATAGATGGGAATTGAAAATTTATTTCACCTGACTCAGATGTTATTTTTCCGTTGAAACTATCAAAATCTATTCCCTGCCAAGTGCCATTTTTGTTAGTGCTGACATTAATTTCATATGAGTCAGAATTCATAGATGTTGTATTTTTATCAACATCGGACATGCGAAGTGAACCCATTGAGCTAACTGTTAAGTGAGTTAAATTAAAGTCATTAAGAATGATTTCAGCCTTTTTGCCTAATACCTTTTTGCCCAGATTAAGCGGAAAGTCGCCAGATACTGAATAGTTAAGATCTTTGTTAGTATGTTTTTTATGAGGGATATTAATGTCGCCCATTATCTTTCCATGATCATGTTCTATATTATTGGAGGAAAGGTATGTCATGTTGTAATCGGAAAAGATGTCCACTGATACTTGTTTTAAAGGTAATTCCTTGAAAATTAATTCTTCACAAAGAACGGTACCATTGACTTTTATATGTCTAGTATCATCCCAAATACCAGAAATAATAAGTTCACCGTATGGAGTTGACTGATCAAAGAATTTAAAGTCATTCCAAATGTTGTCCCACCAATTACCTAACCAATTGTTAATATCAGTTGGAAGGCAATATCCTTTCAAGTTGAAAATGAAACTCAATGGGTCAAATTGCTGCGTAAAGATTCCACTTACAATAGAATTCCCCATTTGCCCTCTAACATTTTGTAAATGTAAGGAAAAATCGGAAAACAGAGTACCATTTGCTAGATAGTTTCCTGGTGGGGATTCTAAAACTGAAAAATTATTTGATTTTAGTTTAATATTACTAATTTCGTTATTATGTTCATCGGTTAACGAATTAGAGAATTCGATTGAAACAGAATTTCCACTTACAATATTTAATGATGAATTATCAGTATTTATTTTTAAATTTAGAAAGTCTGGATAAAATATATTCTGCCCAGTTATTTGAATTCGGTCTTTAGGAGTCAGTACGAATTGATTTGTTAACTTTGCAGAATTAGAGTCTGATATAACCGAGAAAAGGGTATGATTTTCATCGGTAAGAAAGTGCGATGAAAATCCAGGTAGTCTACCTGAAAATTTTCCCTTTGTAATTATATTTTTTGTCTGGAAAGAAGATAAATATTGATAATTGTTTTTTTGATTAATTTTGGAATCGAAATAAAAATCAGTATCTTTGAAAATTAATTGATTTTTGGAAGTTTGAACATTAATTTCTTCGAATTTTGAGTATAATTTATTAATTTTCAAATTAGGAGTCCTGAGTTCAGTGAAAAAACTCATTCCATCTATCATGTTATTTTTACTTAAATTATTAATTTGTTCTATTCTTAATATTAGATGTTCATCTAACGAAAATTCACAAAGTAATTTAATCTTTGAATTTGATAAATTAAACTTGGATTTAAACTCTTTTATATGGTTAATAAAATACTCTTTAAGCAGATCATAGTCGTGACTTCTTTTATTTGATAATGTAAGAATTAAATTTAAACTACTAATTTTTGTTGAGCCAGTAAAGTTTACATGGACATTATCAACATGAAGTGAAAAATTGATATTTAATTTATTCCCGATATTGGTTGACGAAAAATTAGAAATTCTAAATTCCTGGTCGAGATAGGGTGTGTGAAATTTAAGATTTGAAATTGTTAAATTATTAAGAATAGATGTTTTGGTGAATGGATAATCTTTTAATAAGTATTCAACATCATTGAACTCATAAGTAATATTATTTTCATAATTCAGGTTCCCGATGTTTAACTGATTAGGAAATACGTAGGATACATTTGAAACTTTAATGTTTTCCAATGTGTTATTTTCAGTTATTAAGAAATTTAAAAAGATTTCAGGTACTGGAAATTTTGTATCTTTAAGTGAGAGGAATGCAATTTGTAGAAATATTAAAAAAGACAGAGAGCAAACTAATGATTTAGAAGTAATGGAAGTATACTTTAAAAATTTGTGAAATTTCACTGTCGAAAAGTTTTATTTTCTAGAATCTAGAATTTTTGAAAAAACTTTTATGGTGCCATCTTTTAAATTAAATGAAAGATTGTTATCAGCGAATGTACCATAACATTCTCTTTGATTAAAAACTTCACTTAGTAGTAAAGAGTTAACATGAGTCTTATCATTATCATTGAGCTTAACTTCGTATAACCATGGAACCCAGTCACCATTAATCCAGGTGCCTTCCTCAGTTGCATTGTTATTGATATAATTTTGAACCTTACTTGAATTCAAAGAGAGTGTTAATTCTGAAGAAATGTTAGAATCAAGAATAATACTTTTCTTATCTTTGATAGTAATGATATCATTAATGAAAAGATTTCGTGATTGGTCAATTAACTGTTTTTCTTTGAATTGATAAAATTCTTTTGATAGAATTTCTGACCAGTCGTTTTCAACCAAGCAGAGCAAGGAATCTTCAATTATATGGGTTTTCCAAAGGGAGGCATCTTGCTCGTTATTACTAATGAAAAGCGTTTTAATTGTGGTGTCATTCTTCTGGATTACGAGTGTATAAACAGAATCTAGAGATTTTTTATTTTCCAGTTCAGAATTATCTGTATTAAAAGAAATGAATTCCTTCACTTCTATTTTATTGAGCGAAGATAATAGTTCATCAATACTCTGTTCATCAGCTTTATCTGAAACAATTATTCCGTCCTTTTCGTGATTTATCGACCAACTGTTTTTTGGAGTTCTTTCTAGGGTATACTTATTGTTGATGCTTGATATTCGAATTGATTTCATTTCATTTTTTATCAATTTGAATATTCTACGTTCACGTAACTTAGTGCTCCAATTCGATAATATTTGTGCGATGCTATCGTTTACCTTGATAGCGTGAGGTGAATAACTTGTTTTGCAAAGTCGATAGGATCCACTATCTGTCGCTTTTGAATTACTAAAATAAAAAATTTCTTTCTTTCCTGAATTTAATATTTCTAATTTTAACTCCCAGTTATTTTCTAAATCATTTGAAAAAATATTATCTGATTCATCTATCTTATGATCAATAACTTGTTCTGTTAGCAATTTGTTAATTGTCAATCTAACCATATCATTATTAGCCTGTGATTTAAATGGTTTTAGGAAACTCCAATTATTTAAGTTCTTTTGAATCGTAGTCTGGTTAATAAGATTTTTATTTGATTTAAATGATATCGATAGTTCATCAATTGAATATAGATTAGTTTTAATGATGTTCTTGTCTGCCCAATCTTCAAAATGATGTGATGTTATTTCTGTAATCTCATTGGAAACTCTCCATATAGATTCTGATTCTTCATTTTCATTAAATTTTATTAAGCAATAAACTGCCTCATTATCTCTCGTTTCTTTCCCAATTTTAATGGTAACTTTTGAGTTGATTTTGTTAAGTGTTAATTTAGTTATGTTATCATCAAAACCATAATCTGAAAATATTTCTCCTCTTTGAATAAGTTCCTGTGGAGAAAACAATTCCTTAAATTTCAGATGCGAAAATATTGTAATGAAATTTGATATAGAAAATCGATCACACTCCCATAATTTAGGTTTATTAATTACCCAATCATGATCTAATTTACTTAAATTTAAATTATAGACTGAGTTTGTTATTTGGATATTATGCAAATCAGATAAGTCGTTTAATTGATCATGCTTAGAATTTATAACTGAGTTTTTATTTTCATTAGTTGTTAAATAAATAAACAAAAACAAAATTAAATTTAAAATAATTAAAATAAGCTTTATGTTTTTCATTTATAATTCTTTCCTTAACCAACTTACAAATACACCCACAATTGCAATTCCAACAGGAATTATTAAAATAACATACAATAATTTGTTAAACTCGGATTTGTTCAATGCTAATTTAAAAACTGCTAATTTCTTTGGACTTAAATTAAGCATTAGTTCTTCTCCTTTTAGCCAATAAATAATATTCTGAATTAATTGTCTGTTGCCACTGTATTCTTTCAACCTTTTGTTAGATAGAATTTTAGAACAACCCAATACTGCTATTTTACCATTTTGGTTATACTCGTTAGGTTGAAATTTCTTTCTTTCTGATACGGAAACTATTGGGACAGGACCATTTAAATCCAAAAGTTCATTTTTCTGTGGCGGGAATGCTCTATTTGCCCATGACGAAACAGCCCACGATGATCTAGAGGAAAATAGAATCTCAGAAGCACTGTAATCCTTAGAACTTTTATTAAAAACCTCTACTGGTCTTATTCTGTTTGATTGAACTGAGTACCCCTTTTCCATAAGGCTTTTTGCAATTTTGTGAGGATTTTCAGTCGAATATGTTTTGAGTGAATAATCTCCTGTGAAGATATCGAAATTCTGTTCTTTGGGATCATGAACTAACATGTCATGGCATCTTATTCCCCATTCTTTAAGAACCTCTCTTAATCCGAATGCAGGTCTATCAATGTTCGATATTTCATCGACAGGGTCGATTGCAACAATTAATCGTCCACTGTTTATATTAATGAAATCTCTAATTATTGAAATTTCCTGATCTTGAAATGTAGCTTTAGGGCTGGCTATAATTATCATTTTTGCATCAATTGGCATGCTTTCTATAGTACTTAAATCTATAGTTGAAACTTTTATATTTCTTTCTTCGAGGATTCTTCTTAGTTCTGAAAATCCGTTTTGTGAGTTGACATCAGATGGACTGCCTTCTCCGTGTCCTCGAGTGAAGTAAGCGACATTCCTGATGTCTGGTTCCCCTGCGATTTCAATTATAGATTGAAGGATGATCTCTTCACCTCGAAATTCCGTTGGTTCTAGAACTGAATTAGTTGATTCCCTCCAGTTTTGATAAAATCCCGACTCCCAGACTGAATCCCGAGCAAGAGAATCCTTTGACCTGAATGTTTTACTGCTATCAAAATTGTTTGTACCTTCTAAATCATTATACCTGAATAAAATCTTTTTTTTACCAGAAGGAGTAATTGCCAGAATCACATTTCGTTCTGTTAGGTTATATTTTTGTATTATTTTTGTATTATTTCTAGCGGCATCAATATTAACCTTGTAAACAGAAATCTTTTTTTTGGAATTATTATACTTAAACGCATTCAAAATTAGATCTAGATCGTGTAACAGTTTTTGTATGATCTTAGGTTGTTTATTGTTATTTGGTATGGTGATAATAATGTCCACTGGTGTAGTCATTTTTCCGAGTCTAATCTTTGTTTCATCGGAAAGCGTGTAATTTAAATTTTCAGACAAATCAATCGTATAATTAATTTTTGAAATCATAAAATTAACACCAATAAATAATGAAATTAGAAGCCCTATCGTTATCCAGGTTTCTCTTTTTTTATTTCTTTTTGAATGCTTGAAGTCCATTACCTATTTAACCGGTTAACTTGTATCGTTGTTAAAACTAAAAAGAAAATAATTAGAACTGATTGATTAAAGAATGTCGCTATATCAATAAGACCTACTGAAAATTGTTCCAGTTTTTTAAGTCCATTTCCTAAATTGCCTAATCCGATCTCAATAATGTTATAAATATGATTATAACTTTCATGTGTCGTTTCTCCAAAAGAAAATGCCATTAAAGAAATATAGATCGTAAGCAAAGTAAAAGTCAGCATGCCGGCAACCATTTGATTCTTTGTTACTGAACTTGCGAAAATGCCTATAGAGGTGAAACTACCACCATACAGAAGTATAAACAATCCACCTCCTGTCCAATATTCAATTTTATCAAATCCCAGATTTATTCCTTGTTCTGGAAATATGATAAGCACAAGTAGGGGGTAACAAAATGACAGGCATGTAATTATTAAAAAAAATAAATAACATGCACTCCATTTTCCTAAAACAAGCACAAAACTTTCAATTGGTGCTGACATAAGTGTTTCAAGCGTGCCAAGCCTTCTTTCTTCCGCAAAAGATCTCATTGTAATAAACGGAATTAAAGCCGGCGATCCAAATAATAAACCAATCACAAGTGATGATAGGGGGGGGAGTATCCAATCAGTAAAAGAAAAACTTTCTAGAAAGAATCTAAATCCAAATCCTAATAACGATAAAAAATAAAAAGTTGCAACATAGGTCGAAGGTGAAATAAACAGTGCAAATATTTCAGCCTTTAATATTACTAAGTATGGTCTCATTAAACTTTACAAGCCAGTGGGTGTGTGATTCTTAGTTTTCTTAGCCTTTTTTCGGGCTGTAATATCTTTTTCTTCCCAATTTTCTTTTGTGGCTCTTAAAAATATTGTTTCAAGATCAGGTCTTGTAATCTGAAATTCCGAAACATGCAGTTCGTTCAATTCTAGCAGGGATCTGATGATTTCTTCTGCAATACTTTCTCCTTTACTTGTAGAAAACGTAAATCTTCTTTTACCGGATATCTCTACTGGGTCGTCTTCAATAAGTTCACACGATGAATCTATACTTCTAATTTTTTTTTGTAATTCGATTTTTTTCCCAACTGCAACCACCTGAAAAATGGTGTTTTTAATAAATTTTTTTTGTAATTCATATAATGTCCCTTCAGCCACAATCTGACCATGGCTTAAAATTAGCATCCTATCACAGCATGCTTCCACTTCTGATAAAATATGACTAGACAATAAAAATGAAACTTCACCTCTTAATCTTTCCATCATCTTTCTTGTAATCGCAGACTGCCTAGGGTCTAAGCCAATTGTTGGTTCATCTAATATTATTAATCTAGGTTCAGCTAGTAAAGAATCCGCAATACCAACACGTTGTCGATATCCCTTTGATAAATTTCCTATCTTTCTTTCTGAAACTTTTCTCTCTAGGTCACAAACATCCAAGACGATTTTAATTCTTTCTCTTAATCGACTTCCTTGTAATCCCTTCAAGTTTGCTCGAAATTTAAGGTATTCAATTACTCTTAGATCTTCAGGTAGGGGGTTGTTTTCAGCAAGATAGCCAATGTGGTTTCTAACTTGGCCCTCTTCCTCGGCTAAATCTACTCCACAAACTTTAGCCTCGCCTGAATCTGCAGGAATAATACCGGATAATATTCTAAGCGTGGTGCTTTTCCCTGCACCATTTGGACCAAGAAAACCGACAATTTCCCCTTTTCCAATTGAAAAACTAATTCCTTTGAGTGCGTTTATGTTACCGTACGCTTTTTTGAGATTTATAACCTCAATTATTGGCATTGGTTTGTTTTCTACTTTCATTAACGAAGAGTATCAGTACCATTTAATTCGTAGGCTTTTGCAAGTCCTAGGATAGTCAAATGTGGGTATTGTAGAGCATTGTCTAATTTTAAATTATGATTTCCTCCGCCTGTCACTATGATCGTTGGTTTTTTATGAAAAGTTTCTTCTATTTCACTTTCCATGCAATTCAGGATTCCTTTTACCATAGATGGATAACCTATTTTTGCACCCAAAACCATTGCAATTTTGGTTTCTCTTCCAATTAGCGATGGCGGTGTGGGTAAATCAATTGAAACCCTTGGGAGAAGTGCTGTATTTTGGTTTAAAAAGTCAAGGAACCCCTGAGCTCCGGGTGTGATAACTCCACCTTCATATCCGCCGTCCTTAGAAACGATATCAAAGGTTGTGGCAGTCCCTACATCAATTACTATACATGGAAGATCCGCTATGTGATAAGCAGCAAGTGAGTTCGCGATTCGATCTTGACCAATTTCGGTAGGATTAGGGTAGTTAACAGGGAAGCTTCCTTTAGTTTTAGAATTTAAATTATAAGCAGTAATCTTTTTCTTTGCTACAAATTCTAGCAACGATTCTTCAGCTTTCGGCACGACTGAACAATAGGATATTGGAAAATTATTATCTTTGCTTATTCCAAGTAAATTTTCTGGTGTTTTAATGAATTTTTGAGTTAAAAAAGTTTTAACTTTTACAAAATGTCCACCCTGGTATAGGCCGAGCAGGGTCGTTGTATTTCCGATATCAAGGCAATAAATAGAAGTTAATTGCATTATCTTTTGCTAAGTGTCACTTCTCCGCTGTGAATTAATTGTATTACTCCATTTCGAGCTTTCACTTTAACTGCACCATTTTCATCAATGCCAATTGCTCGACCAACAATTTTTTCTTTCCCTCTAGTAATTTTAATATTTTGGTCCCGAAGTGCATCGAGTTCGTTCCAGTTTTTCATTAGTTCATGATTAGGCAAACCCTCAATGCATTGATTGTACCCATCTAAAATTGTACTAATGAAATTTGCTGCAATTTCATGAACTCTAAAATTTTGGCCAACTAAATCCGAAAGTGATATTGATAACTTAGAGATTGGCTTAGGAAATTGAGAGCTAACTGAATTTATATTAATTCCAATGCCAAATACTAACGACCTTACACGTTCTGAATCGATTGATGCTTCAGTTAACATTCCGGCAATTTTCCTACCATTGACGACTACATCGTTTGGCCATTTTACAGAAATATCTTCATTGCCAGTCATTGTACGGAGTTTTCGAGCAATACAGATCCCTTGCCACAGAGTAAAAGTTCTCAGTTTAATCAAATCTACATTAGGTCGAAAAGCAATTGAGAGGTGTAAATTTCCGGTCTTAGGGCTATGCCATGATCTTCCCATCCTACCTCTCCCTTTTTGTTGATAATTTGCAACTACCGCAAATGGAGCAGTTTCCCCGTTTGCTAAAAGCCTTTCTGCCTCCGAATTTGTACTATCAATGGAATTAAAGACGAAAACCTTACATTTTTTTTTAATTTGCTGCAACCATGCTTCTAGTAGGTTTTGGTTGAATGAATCCGGTTCGGCTGCTAATCTGTAACCACGGTTTTGTGATGCTTCAATTGATAATCCCGCATCGCGTAATTTTGAAATTCTAGCCCATACTCCGACTCGTGACATTTTTAACCTTTGAGCTAAAACACTCCCGGACACATAGTAGGGAGATGCTGATAAAAGTAATCTCAGTACAAAGCTGCTTGGGTCTTCTGATAGACTCTTAATTTTTCCGCCCGGTGGGCGAATGTTTTTTCTTAGACCTGAAGGATACTTAGCCACAAGAAGAAATTAACTCCAATCCAAGCCAATGTCGAGCCAACGACTTCCATGAATAGGAGTTCCAGTAGAAATGAAATGTGGTTTTGCCTGTGCATATTCCTGCAGGGAATTTAAGGATATTCCTCCACTCGCTTCCAGGACGACCCTATTTTGATTAATAGATACAGCCTTTTTTACTTCAGACGGAGAGAAATTATCTAATAATATTGCATCAACTCCAACCTGTATTGCAATTTCTAGTTGCTCAATATGATCAATCTCTACTTCAATGAGAAGATTGTTTGATTTTTTATTTCTTTTTATTTCTGCCAACATTATTGATAACTCATTTGGCGAAGTAACTCCGTTTGCTGCAATATGATTATCCTTAATTAAAATGCGGTCAAATAATCCCATTCTGTGATTAAACCCACCGCCGCATCCAGTTGCGTATTTTTCTAAAACTCTCAACCCAGGCGTCGTTTTTCTTGTGTCCAGTAATGAAACTCCTTGTTGCTCAAGAATTGTTACATATTCTTTAGTTGAAGTAGCCACTCCTGAGAGTCGCTGCAAGAAATTTAAAGCGGTTCGTTCAATCAGCAAAATATCCTTTTGCTTTCCGATTAACTTTGCAATAACAGAACTTGCTTTAATTTCAGTCCCATCTTCTGCATAAGTCTCCATTATGACTGAGTTGACGCAAAAAGCCTTGAAAATAAATGGTATTAATCTAATGCCGCACAATATCATCCTTTCTCTAGCGACTAAGTTCGCACTCCCTTCTCCCTTGATAGAGCATATGTCAGAGGTTAAGTCTCTTCTATGCTCTGTCTTTGTAGCAAACCCAAGGTCTTCTTCTACGCAAAACTCCAAGTAAGCTAATAATCGCTTTTGATCAATTGATTCCCAAGCAATTTTTTGCTTAAATTTGTTTAATGCAGGTGGTTCAAAAATCACTTTATTTTAATAATTAAAAACCTTTAATTAAATCAATTGTGGGTGGAACATCAGAGATGATTTGTCCCGGATCTGGGCCTATTCCCAAAAAACGAACTTTAGGTAATTTAATGTTTTCGTAACCCTTAGTGTAAGCTGTCTCAATAACGCTACTGACCATTCTGGCTACATAAGTTTTTACCTTAATTGGGAAATCATCAAATGATTTGATGTTACTCAGGTTTTCAGTCCAACCCGGAAATGATTCATAAATTGGAAATAATGATTTACGGTCAGACTCTTGCCTGGGAACATTCCTGATCACTTTGCCGTCCGTTGTCTTGTAGGCAACGCATATCTTTAAATCTGAAAGCTCGCCATTTTCCATTGAAAGTGCGTCTAGTTTATTGATTACTAATTCGTCAAAACCGCAATATCTCAGTGCATTACCTTTTTCTACTGCATCAAACCAACCAACCATTCTTTGTCTACCAGTCGAAGTTCCAAATTCGAGTTTTGCCAATTTTTTCCCAAGAGCGTGGTTTTCATGATCAATTTTCGTTAGAAAATGATGAGTGCCAACTTTTGTATCATAGGCTTTACAGCAACCGATTGTTGTAACTGGTTGGATTGGGATACCACCTGACGCAAAAAGTTCTGTTGTAGTTGTATGGGATGCAGTTACATTTGGGGTAAATCCGTGCCTTTTATCCAGCCAGTATGCTTGTCCAAATTCCGCAACAACAGTCTTTGACTGAGATTTACTTTGTAAAAGTTCATCTCTAATATCCCCGATACAACGAGCTAATTGTTCTCCAGCATTCCAATAAACATCTTCTAGGTATTCGATATTAAGGGAGAAAGGAGCATTTCCTTTAAATTGCGAGAATTCAAATTCAGCTGCAGGAAATATATTTTCGTCTAGGGCTTCTTTATTCGCCTGACTTTCTGCCTCTGTTAGAGTTGTAAAAAAACCATTCCAGTCACTTTCGCTCACTTTACATACATAGCGAATTGTATCCATTGCTCTCTGAACTCTTTGTTCGAGTGCAATTTTAAATTCTGCCCTACCACCTAAAAAGGATTGATAGAATATCTGCCATTGACCAGTTTCATCGCAGTAAGCCGGACTGATTCCACGACCCGTGGAACCTCGATTTTCCATACCCAATTGATTCACTCGATAATTTTCCCACGCCAAATCCAGTAAGCGATGAGTAAGGTCGCTCATTTGAGTTTTTTCATCAATCAGAAGTCGATCTAAAACTGAGATTCCACGAGATTCAAGTGGCTTGGCTTCCCACAAAAACTTTCGAGGGTCAGCCACTACTCCACTTCCTATGAGAAGTTTTTTTACATCGGGGTTACCCACTCCGGATGGAAGAAGGTTGAGCTTGAGGCCAGCTGCTGTGTGTCCGGCATTGGCACCTCCATTTACTTTGATTACTCCATCCGCAGGTAAGCCAGTTCGAGCTTGAGTTTGTTCTAGGATTTCGTGTACGACACGACCTTTGCCTTCGTCGCCCATACTAATTCCAAGAACAGAAAACATAGTAGATTTTGAGTCTTCCGAATAATTCATAAAATAGGATGTAGTGAAATATTAAGATCTAGCGAAATCGCTTCGCTTAACCTCAATGATGTCATGAGTCCCGGATTCTTTCTGTCCTGCCGGAGTTACTTGAATGTAGCGTGCATATTCTCTTAGTTCTTCAAGGTTACCCGCACCCAAGTAACCCAGTCCTGCCCGCAAGCCCCCGGCCAATGTTTCAAGGGTATCCTTTACCGATCCAGCAACCTCTTTCAGTGCTTCTATTCCTTCGGGTGTACTTTTAGAGACCAAATCTTCTTTTTTATGTCCGTATCTAGAAGCAGACCCCTCTTTCATTGCTTCTATGCTACCCATTCCCCTGTATTGTTTATAATATTTGCCTTCAATTTCGATTATTCTTCCCGGTGCTTCTCTACAACCAGCAAGTAAACCACCACAAATTACTGTTTTTGCTAGTGTTAAAGCTTTAACTATGTCACCCGATTTCGAAATTCCTCCATCGGCAATGATTGATACCCCCTTTTTTTCCGCTCCTTTGGAGGCTGCGTAAAGTGCAGTCATTTGAGGCACCCCAACCCCTGCCACAACTCGAGTTGTACAAATTGAACCTGGTCCTTGTCCGACTTTTATTGCATCCGCTCCTGCGTCGGCCAAGAACTCTACCCCTTCACCTGATGTTACATTTCCTGCGATGATAGTAAGCTCAGGGAAAGAATCTCTAATCAACCTCGTTGCATTACCCACACCTTTTGTGTGGCCATGAGCAGTAGAGACGGCAACCGCATCAAGTCCTTGTTCAACCATGTCAGAGACATGGTTAACCAGAGCATCTTGGTCTAATTCGCCATTTTCTTTCCGAGGCGTAGAAACCGCGGCTCCGCACAAAAGTCTGAATTTCGAATCTCTTGCAGGTTTTAAATGGTCTCGGTTTTCCTCCATGATTCTTTCAATATCGCTCAAGGTGTAAAGTCCACGTAGACGATCTTCTTTATCTACAACAAGGAGTTTGTGTATTCCCATATGCTTACTGAAAAATTTATCTGCAGTTGCAATGGGATCATTCCCTACTTCGTTTTCTCGAATCGTATAAACTTCTGATCGTGCAAGCATGCCATCCGTTACTTTTCGGTTCCGATATCTTTGTTTTACTACTCGTCCTGGCAAAAGACCGAGCAATCTTTCCTGAGCATCAACAATAGGAAATGTTCGAAATTGAAAATTTTTATCGTTAATAAGGGCGAGTACATCTCCTACCAATTTATCTGCGGTAACCGTAATAGGATCCTGAATCAAACCGTGAACATGATATTTGACTCGAGCTACCTCTTTGACCTGTGATCGAGTTGACATGTTGTAATGAATGAGGCCCATCCCTCCGCAAAGTGCCATGGCAATAGCCATATCTGATTCAGTTACCGTATCCATGTCAGATGAAAGGATTGGAATGCTTAGCTTAATCGAATCTGAAATATTCGTATCGAGCCGGACATCTCTTGGTAAAACTTCAGAGTAACGGGTTGCTAGGGACAAATCGTCAAAAGTAAGAGCAGTAGGTATGCTTTTACTAAAAAATTCGTCTGCTTTTAAATAAAAGTCTTCGTCCATAATTGGTTCTTAAGGCATTGCATGTATACTCTGTTTATGATCGAAAGAGCAGAGCGTCTCAAGAATAATTAATGAAACATTATCGTCAGTATCGTATCTACAGCCAAAAATTTGTATGTTCGCACGAAACTTCTCTTGGAGAATGGAAAAAAAGACAAAGCATTGTTCTTAGGCAAGAAGACGAGCAAGGGAGGGTTTCGTTTGGGGAAGTTTTGCCGACAATAGGATTTGTTAACCCTGATTTCGATGAATTGTTGTCTGTCGTTAACGCTTGGTCCAACGGGAAAGATGTTAAATGGAATCCTTTAATCTCAAGTGCACTGAGTTGTTTAAATAGTAAAATTTGGGATATTCCTAAAAATGATTTTGTTTCTGAATCAGTTTTTTCTGCTGAGTTACTGAACTCAAACTTAAATATTTCAAATAAAGCCAAGGTTTTAAAAAAGAAAATAGGATTAAAGTCGGCTATAATTGAAATATCCGAAGTTCTTGAGTTCATTAAGTCACTTCCAATCACTTCTTTGATTCGATTAGACGCGAATGGTTCACTTTCAAAAACTGATCTTTTTGCATGGAATGAGGCGCTGAGCGGTGAGTCTAGAGTTCAGTTTTTAGAACAACCATTTCCCAAAGAAAAAACAGATGAACTTCTACAGATTGAAAGTAAATTAGATATTTCTCTCGCTTTAGACGAAAGCTTGGTTTGGCAAAATGATCTTTCATTTTTTAAAAAAGCTGGTTGGACTGGCTTTTATGTTATTAAACCATTTCTTTTCCCTGACTGGGATCAAGTCCTATCTTTTATAAAATCCGAACCTCAACGCTCGGTAGTCTCAACAGTTTTTGAGAGTCCATTTGGATATGAAGCATTAATTCGATGTGCCGCATATTCTAAAATGGTAGCAGGAATAGACCGAAGTTTATTTCAGGGTGATGATCGTGAATTTCCACAACATCATCGTACTCCCCTTTATCCTGGTTCTGTTGCTTCGTCTTCTTTAGATGAACTTTGGGATAGTTTATTATAGAAATAATTAAACCTTTGATGAAATCCTGGATAGACAAACGAAACAATTTGCAGTGCAAAAACCTTTTATTTGCACAAAAAATATTTCACTTTTTAGAAACTGGACAGTCGATCTTCTTGGAAGGGGAGCATGGTATTAAAAAAGCGAACCAAGGCTTAAAGAATTCCTCTACACCAAGTATTTTTTTTCGTACGGGAGGGTCATCAGGAAATGCCAAATGGATTATGCATAACGAGGAATCAATGAATTTCGCCATAGGTGGATTGCAGGAATACTTAGGCGAGGAGCAAATTTCCTCCTGCTGCTGTCTTCCCTTGAATCATGTTGGCGGGATTATGCAAATATGGAGAGCACGAAAAACAGGCGGTAAAGTTTTTTTCTTAAATTACCGGGATTTATCAAAAGAGTCCTTCGTTGGTATAATTCTGAATCAATGGATTTCTTTAGTTCCAACTCAATTGCATCATTTAATAGAAAATTCAACAGCATGTGAAAATTTAAGATTGTTTAAGGGGATTTTTGTGGGTGGTGCTTCACTTTCTGAGAACCTTGCTCATAAATGTCGTAAAGCCGACTTACCGATTTACCCATGCTACGGTATGACAGAAACCGCAGGTATGGTAACCATGTTAGATTCTAATTCTTTTCAATCTGGAATGAGTGGAGTGGGGCACCCGCTTTCTCATGCTCAGTTAAAAATTAATCCAGATACCATGCACATTCAAGTTAAAGCGAAAAGCATGTGCTTGAACACTTTCACTAAAGGTGATCCTAAAGAGCAGTGGCTCAATACCCCTGATTTTGGTAATCAAGACCGCTCAGGCAAATGGATTATTAAAGGGCGTAGTGACCGGATAATTGTGACAGGAGCTGAGAAGGTAAACCCATTAGAAATTGAAAAGGTTCTAATGGGGTGCAGTACTGTTGGAGAGTGCTATGTACATGGCATTGAAGACGATAAGTGGGGGCAAAAAATAATTATATTTATTACTCCCAAAAGAGCGAATATTGAAGAATTAAAAAGTGATGCCAAGACGCACCTTAAACCTTTCCAAGTACCCAAGGAATGGCACTTAGTAGACAAATTACCCCTGACTGCAATGGGTAAACCAATTGTCTAAAT